>OGYV01002440.1_pt1 | contig 12135 bp, 6 predicted proteins | sample 1576651 | NCBI WGS metagenome assembly OGYV01 (sample SAMEA3541570, study PRJEB24748) | human gut metagenome | biome: human gut; feature: human-associated habitat; material: faeces | place: China | collected 2012
TGGCGCAGCCTTCGTCGGACAACAAGACCTCGCTCTGCACTTACATGAATTAATTATGAAAAAAATTTTTACATTATTTACAATAGTATGCAGTATTTTATTTTTATCATTACCTGTGTCTGCATTAGAGCAAAAAAAAGAAATAATCCAGCTAGATAACGGATACTATCTAGAAACAATTATAGAAGAAACTCCTACAACAAGAGCATCTAATCAAAAAACCGCAAGAAAAATTGGAAATTACAAAAACTCCCAAGGTAAAGTAGTATTTACTGTTACTGTTACAGGTACATTTACATATACAGGTTCTTCATCAACATGTACAAAATCAGTTGCTGAAGCATCATCTAAAAATGCTAATTGGAAAATTTCCTCAAAAAGTGCTTCCAAATCAGGGAACAAAGCTACTGCTAAAGCAACAGCAAAAAGATATGTAGATGGTACAGCTGTAGAAACACGAAGTTGTTCTGTTACATTAACTTGTAGTTCAAATGGATCTTTATCTTAAAATTCTATACCTTATTAAATGAATATTTAGATAAATACACCAACTACATCAATTCTAGCTTTCTAGTTTGATGTTATAGTATACTAGTTTAAAATAATAAGTATTCCTTGACATATAAATAAATTGAATATGAGCCATTTTGGCTCTTTTTTTATTTTAAAATGCCATGAGTATAACAAATGAATGCTTTATTGTATATTGCTAATGAAAGGTTGGTGAATTCATAAAAAAATTTAATATAGTGTATCCAAGACTTCACAGCAAATTTATTTATATTATAATGACCATATAAGGAGAATAAAAAGTTATGAACAAAAAAAATATTTATAATTATGGTGATATATTCTTCAATCTATCACCTGAAGAAAAAAAGAAATTCATTTCATTTGATAATAATTTAGAAATAAACAAATGGATTGAAAATAATAAGTTGGATTATATAGTAAAACAACAATCTAATAACCTTGACCGCCTTGCTAAGTATTGTAGTAAATCAGATTGGGATTTTCCATTAAATTCCATCAAAGCCTATAAAGGAACTTACTTCAAGGCAATTAATGATGCTTTAGAAGCAAATGATTTAAATTCTTTGAGTAATCAAAAATATGCACATCTTTTATTACTAATGAATTCAATCATTTATTCTCAAATTCCAGAGGATGTAATTGTGTATCGTTCAATTAAAGATGATGAATTTTTCACGATTATAAATAATAATAAGAAAGGTGTAGGAACAAAACACAAGGGATTTCTTTCTACATCATTGTCAAAAAATATTGTAAAAAGTAAAGAATTCTCTGATAGAAAGTATCTATTGAAAATTTATGTTAAAAAAAATACATGTGGACTTTATATGGGAAAGTCAGTGAATTGTAATCTTGAACGAGAAAAAGAAATGCTTTTTCTACCAAATTCCTACATTTATCTTATTGATTCCCCTTTTTATGATAATTCTATAAATAAAACAATTGTTCCATGTACCTTGATGTATTAATAATTTTATCTTTGTTAACAATTATGATATACTATTAATGTAGTCATTGGACTAGCATTAATAGACTGAAAGAAAAGGAAGAACTACAATTCTTCCTTTTCTACATAAAAAAAAGCAAATAAAAAATTAACTTCTCAAATTTCTTTTATTGTACATTCTATGAACTAAATTTAAAAATATTTTCATCTTTTATTTTAAAAAAAATATGATATACTATAAATGTAGTCAGATGACTAGCAAAGTGTATAAAGAAAAAGGAAGAACTGCAATTCTTCCTTTTTCGCTATTTTGGATACTAGCAAAGTGTATTAATTAAGAGCTACTATTTTAAAAATTTAATAGTTGCTAAAATGATCAAATAAAGAATAATTAAATATTCCATTCAATCTCCTTAATTTTTACATCAATGCTAGTCTCCTAGTATGATGTTTTAACATGCTAGATCCTCCATAGGCACTTAAGTGCTTTAAAATTATATCATAATATAAACCATATTTCGACAAATTATAACAATAATAATATATTTCATAAAAGCTGAAATATTTTTCTAAACTACGTGGAAAAAAAGTTGAGATTTTATTTATTACCGTATGCTATACTAATAATAGTTAAAAGAACAGCAATCTTTTAACTATGTTAAATCAATTTAGCAGTTGATTTAAACATTTATCTTTTTCAAAGGGTTCTATAATCATAGAAACCCTCCCAATTTTTCTCAAAAGAGCCAACTCGGCTCTTTTTTATTTTGGAAAAAAAGTAGAGAAATAATTTTTCAGTTAGTGCTATTATACAGATGGTTGGATCTCTCCATAGTCCAACCTGATTTTTTCATATTCCATTTTTATTAGTTAAGATTAAAAATCAAGTCTTGTAATCATCATTCTTAACTGATAAAAACTTCCTTTTTTAAAATCCAAGATTGAGCTGTCATCAAGCTCTTTTTTGGTATAAAGAAGAAAATTATAGAAAATATTCAAAATATTCAGCGATATTCAGCAAATATTCACTTTTCGTGGAAAAAAAGTAGAGAAAACCGATTTTTAGGTATGCTAAAATATGTATACTAGGAGTTCCTAGAAAGGAATACTAGTAAACGTTTGGTTCATTAATAGTTTCTCTATAAAAAGGTGTGCTATCAAAACACCTTTTTATATAATATATGATTTGACTTATGCCACCATTAGGAATAACATATAAGTAGATAAGGAACAAGTTGTTCGTGAAAATTAAAAAGTGTTCCTAATGTGAGGTGAAGAAAATGAGCGTATTTATAAATAACAAAATTCAACTTATCAAGAAATTTTATACTGGCTCTTTGAAAAAACAATTGGATAAATATGATGTTTCAAGATCCAGCTTCTATCACGGTTTTGTAGAAAAAGAAAAACTACAGCCTATGTACGAAGAAGTAAGAGATAAAATTATGGTAATGCTTGATGTCATCATTGAAATAGAAGCGGTTGATTTTATTAGAAGTAAAAGTCCAGAGGAACGTAAAGAAATACTTGGAGCTGATGCTATTGTTGGAAAAGATCCAACCCCTATCATAACATCAAGCAAAGAATTCAAACAAACGAATGGATATGTATTATTGAAGAAAGTAAGAGCTTTAGAAAAAATATTAGAGGAGATGGTAGAAGATGAATAATGAAAAAGATCCGATAACAGAATATTTAAAAATAGTAATTAAAATTATGTTTACTCAAAATATAATTGTAATTGCTATTGCTTTGGGTCTAGCAATTATCTCTGCATTTATTACATGTATTACAGGAATAAAATTATAAAGTTAATAATTTAAATAAAGAGCCAACTTGGCTCAATCATAAATGGGAGTGAAAAATTATGGAAAACAAAAAAGAAAATATTATTGATAAATACTTAAACACTAAAAAGAAAAAGATCATTGCAGGATGTTTGGCTGGTGTATTGGTCATTGGATGTGCTGGGGCTGTTATTTTAAATACATCTAGTTCAAAAGAATTAGTGTTGGCTTCTGATGAAGTAAAAGCTGAATTTGGACAAAGAGTATCAACAAATGTAGCTGATTATTTAGATGCAAATAAATCAGGTGATGTCGATAAGATCATCAAGGACACAAAAGAAAAAGACAATCTTAAATATGTTACTGTAACAAATAAAGATGAAAACGGAAATGTTGTATCTAAAGAAGAAAAAGACTATCCTAAAGTTGGAAACTATGAAATCAGCTTTACCTATAAAAAAGAAAAAGCAACTGTAAAAGTTACAGTCAAAGATACAACAAAACCAGAAATCGTAGCACCAGAAAGTATTGATGTTATCCAATATACTGATCTTTCAACATTTAATTTTGGTGAGCTTTTAAAAGCCACTGATTACAGTGATGTCAAAGACTGGAAGATTGATACATCAAAAGTTGATGTCAATACGATTGGATCATATGAATTAAAAGTATCTATTCAAGATAAATACAAAAATAAAGCTACAAAGAAATTAACAGTCAATGTAGTTGAAGCTCCTGCTGTTGCTGAAGGAGAAGTTGCGGTAACTGAAGTTGTCACTGATGAAAACGGAAACAAGAAAACAGTTGTAACAAAGAAAGCTAGTAGTGAAGTTTCTAAAAATGATGCAGTAGCAAGTACATCTCCTGTATCAAATAAAGGGACAGTCAACAGCTCATCAAGTGCAAGTGCAACTAAGCCAACAACAAACAGTGGTACATCAAAACCATCTGGAAACAACACAAGTAGTTCAAACAGTAGTAACAGTTCATCTTCATCATCAAAAGGTGATGAACATAAGCATAACTATAATATTCCAATTACAAAAACAGTACATCATGAGGCTGTAACAAAAGTCGTACATCATGATGCTGTAACACGTCAGGAAACATATACAGTTGTAGATAAGGAAGCTTATGATGAACCTGTATATGAAAGTCATTATGTATGTAAAGTGTGTAATTATGATGCAGGTAAAGACGGCGATGCGATTGGGGATCATAGCGCTGAAACAGGACATTCCTATACTGTAAAAAAGGTTCTAGTTGGAACTAATCATCATGATGCGGTAACACATCAGGAAACAAAGACAGTTGTTGTCACACCAGCCTATGATGAAACTGTAGTTGTTAAACAAGCATATGATGAAACGGTGATTACTGGATATAAATGCTCTTGCGGTGCGACAAAATAATATTTTTTAATTATCAAAACAATTTAATATAGGCATTAATTATATATGTTTTTAAAAGGAATATAATGATAAAATAATTTGAAGATTTGGATTTTTTGTTTTTTTACTTTTTCGGTAACGACTAATTCATTGGCGTCATAATCGAATTGTAATTTTGCACCTGTATATTGCCTTTTAACAAATAACCTTTAGGAGCTTTGGTTATTCATTTAAAATTAATTTAATTATGTAAGTCCTAATCAAAAAAGATGGAATATGGCTGTACTTCCATTTTTTTCTTATGAAAAAAGTTTTAAAAAAATTACACAAAAAAGTCAATTGTTTTTAAAAATCAGGGTGCTAAAATGATATTGTTAGAATTTGAATGAAAGGATTCTAACATTCCCAAAAGGGTATCTCTGGCAGTGTTAGACGGTAGAATTCATTTATAATCAAATCTCATACTTTCGTACTGTCAGAGGTCCCTCCCTGATATAAAAGATATATTTTGAAACGTAAAAAATCTTTTAAAAGAAATTACACAAAAAAGTCAATAGATTTCAAAAATAGACGTGATAAAATGATAGTATAGAATTGTAGTTGAGAGGTGGAACTTGTTCCATCTTTTTAATTTAAAAAGTAAAAATTACTGATCATTATAAAAGCTGTAAGGAAAGGAAACAAATTAAAATGATAAAAATTCATAAGCAAAAATGGGTGTTTCACCCATAAGGCAATCGAAAGATTGTCTTTTTTTATTGTCAAAGGTCTTTTGGTTCGTCAAATATAAAACCTGTCTCATAGAAGTATACAGATGTTATAAACTTGCATCTGAAGGATGATGGAACAAGTTCCATCTTTTTGTTTAAACAAAAAGAATTTTTAAATAAATATTATTCGGAAAGGGAGAAAGAAAAATGAAGTTTAAGAAATGGTTAAATAAAGTAACCAAAATTTTCGTTGTTCTAGGAATGGTACTGTCTATGTGTTTTACTGCAGGAAACACAAATACAGTAGAAGCTTGGGACAGCGGGATTCCACATGAATTTACTCGTATTAAATCTATAACTTATCCTGAATGGTGGAAACGTAAATGTCCACAGATCACTAAGCAATGGTCTACTTACATGTGTAAGTACAATGGTCAGTGGTCATATTGTTTGGAAGCAAGTAAACGTACACCATCTTCAGGAAATTATGCTGCCAATGTCATTAATAATAATGTCATGGTAAGAAAATTCTTATATTATGGTTTTGGTGGTCCAGCACAATGTCTTTTCAAAGGTCAAGCTTTAAAAGATGATGGACTTAATGAAGCAGAAACAGGGTATTTATATACACATGTTTTATTAAGTTTAGCTTATAGTGGTGACATGTGCGGTGCGAATATTGATGATCTTGAAAGAGCAGGTATTGGATTAAAGTCTACATGGCAATACGTTGAAGGATTGCCTGATCCATCTAATGGAGCAAACTTCTCAACTGGAGATACTGCATCATTAAAAGCTACATTCGATAAAGCAAATATGATTCAAACTACAAATACTGTCTCATTTAATGCTTCATCAAATGAAACAGTTCAGTTGCCGTTACAAAGTAATGTGACTATTCATATTGCTGGTTCTTCAGCTCAACAAACTGGTGGAACTGCAACTGTATGGGGTGGTCAATCATTCTATCTAACTGCACCATTAGAAAACAGTCCAACAGATTATACCAGCGGAACATTGAACAGTTCAGCAAAAGGAAAATTCTGTGCATTGGCAATTTCTGATGGAAATGGTTCAAACCAAACTCATGGATCATGGACTCAAGAATCTGTTGATTCATTGAGATACAGTGTTGACTGGCTAGATTTTGGATGGATCGATTTAATTAAAAAGTCAGCAAATGAAGGTATTACAAACAATAATGGATGTTATTCGTTAGAAGGTGCTGTTTATGGTATCTACAGTGACGGTGTTCAAGTAGATACAATTACTACTGATAAAAATGGATATGCAAAATCATCTATCTTACCTGTAGGAAATTATACAGTAAAAGAAATTACAGCTTCTACTGGATATGATCTTGACGAAAATACGTACAACGTTACGATTGTCAAGGATCAAACAGTTAGAGCAAACTCTGATGAAACTCCTGGTAATGACCCTGTGGCTATTACATTAACAAAAAATGATGCTGAAACAAAGGGAATGCCACAAGGTGATGCTACTTTGGAAGGTGCTGAATTTACTGTTAAATACTATGACGGTTTCTTTACAAAGGATAATTTACCTGAAAAAGCAACTCGTACATGGATATTAAAAACTGTAAAAAGACCAAATGGATTATATGTTGCTAACTTCACTACAACAGGCTCATTAATTAAAGATAAAAGTGACGAATTATATTATCAAGATGGTATGCCAACTTTACCACTTGGAACAATTTCCATTGAAGAAACTAAAGCACCTACTGGGTACTTGCTAAAAGGAAATACTCTAAATGTAACTGACACAGCTACTGGAACTACTTCTACTGTAGAAGACAGTACCTACGTAGCACAAGTTACAAAAGAATTTAAAGGAGCTAAATTACAATTTGGTAATGATGCTAATGAATTGGTTGTTACTGAAAAAGTTAAAAAACAACAAATTCAGATTTTTAAGTCAGGCTACAGAAACGGAATGTCTGAAGTAGTCAAAGGACTTCAAGGAGCAGAATTTACTTGGAAGTTGAAGTCTGAGGTAGATCACGTAGGTTGGGATAATGCAACTACTTATGACGTTATCACAACTGGAGAAGATGGATGGGCTATAACTAAAGATCTTCCATACGGACAATATATTGTAAGAGAAACAAAAACACCTAAAGATTTTTACACAAATCCTGATTTCTTTGTTTCAGTAACAAAAGATACAAGTGAAATTAAGAATGATGCTGATAAAGTCAAAAAGGTTATTTTAAATAACAGACCTGTTGAAACTCAATTAAAATTAGTTAAACAAGATGAAGAATCTGGAAAAACAGTTTCATTAAATTCAGCATCATTTAAAATTGTTGCTGATGAAGATATTTTAGATGGTGGAAACATTGTTTATAAGAAAGGTCAATATATCACTCAAAAAGTTGGTGGAAAGAAATATGATACTTTCACTACAAACAGTGATAACGTTGTCGTAGTTAAAACTGAATACACAAATGATGATGACGAAAAAGGTGAAGTGTTCTTACCACTTCAATTCTTTGCTGGTAAATATCATTTAGAAGAAGTTAAAGTTCCTACAGGATTTATTGGTCTTGGAAAAACTCAATCATTTGAAATGAGTGGTTTATTAGACTATACAAAAGATGAAGATGGAGATCCAATCTATACCGTAACAGTACGTGATGAACAACCTAAAGGTGAAATCAAATTAAATAAGACTGTTGCTGATTTAGATACTGATGTTGATTTAGTTGATAGATCTGATCTATCAAAAATCCAATTCGTTTTAAAGGCAAAAGAAAACATTTATAGTCCAGTTGATGGAAGTTTGATGTTTGCTAAAGATGATGTCATTACAACAGAAAATTCTGGAGCAATCGTTAATTCTGGTACTGAAGTAGGAAACGGTGTCTATGCTTTATCAACTGATGGACATTTAGATATTTCTAATCTTCCTATGGGAGTTGGAGAAGCTCAATACTACTTACAAGAAGTTAAAACTTTAGATGGATGCGTATTAGATACAACAAAATATGATGCTGTATTTAAACAATCTGATTACACAACAAAAACATACATCAAATCTTTCGACATTGAAAACAAAACAACTGACTTTGAATTCAATAAAACAGATGTAACTGGAGACAAAGAAGTTGAAGGTGCTCAATTAACAATTACAGATGAAGATGGAAATGTAGTAGATCAATGGACTTCTACTGAAAAAGTACACTCTATTGAAGGATTAGTTGTTGGTAAAACTTATACATTATCTGAAACTGTAACAGCTAAAGATTATGTAAAAGCTACTGATATTAAATTTACTGTTAAAAATTCAAGTGAATTAGAAACAGTTACAATGAAAGACAAACAAGTATCATTTACTAAAACAGATGTTACTGGTGAAAAAGAAGTTGAAGGTGCAACTATTACTGTAACTGATAAAGAAACAGGAAAAGTCGTAGACAAATGGACTTCTGGAAAAGATTCTCATTTCATCAATGGATTAGAAGAAGGAAGAACATATATCCTTTCTGAAACTGTTTCACCTGAAGAATATGTAAAATCAACTGATATTGAATTTACTGTTTCAAAAGAAAAAGTAAATGAAAAAGTCAACATGAAAGACAAACAAGTTAAAGTTTCTAAATTAACTGTTGGTGGAGAAGAAGTCACTGGTGCTCATATGCAAATTATTGATGAAGACGGTAATGTTGTAGATGAATGGTACAGTGAAGGTAAATCTCATATTGCAAATGGACTTGAAGAAGGTAAAACTTATACATTGCACGAAGATTTATCTCCTTTAGGATTCAATCTTGCAAATGATTTCACTTTTGAAGTAACAAAAGAAAAAGAAAATCAAACAGTAGAAATGATTGATACTGTTACAGAAGTAAATAAAACAGATGTTGATGGTAAAGCTGTAAAAGAAGCAACTTTATCTATCGTATCAGAAAAAACAAAAGATATCGTTGATCAATGGGTAACAGGACAACATATCATTGATCTAGATAAAGATGTCAAAGCTCAATTAGAAGAAAATGGTAAAGCTGAAGGAACATACATGGATGAAGAAGATTCTATGGTTATGTTCAGTATTGCTAAAAATAAGGATCGTAACGACTATACTTTAATGCAAGTTAAAGATGGTGTTACAACTTATGCTAATATCGACATCAAAGGAAATGAAACAACTCACAGAGTTCAAGGACTTGTTGCTGGTGAAAAATATATCCTAAGAGAAACAAAAACTCCTGAAGAATATGTTCAAGCAAAAGAAATTGAATTTACTGCTGGTGAAGATGAAAATCAAACATTAGTAATGAAAGATAAACAAGTTACAATTTCTAAAGCTACAGTAAGTGGTGATGAAGTAACTGGTGCATTAATGCAAATCATTGATCAAGACGGAAATATCGTTGATGAATGGACTTCAGAAGGTAAAGTACATTATGCTACTGGACTTGTTGAAGGTAAAAAATATACTCTTCATGAAGATCTAGCTCCAACAGGATTAAATCTAGCAAATGACATTGAATTTGAAGTTTCATATGAAAAAGAAAATCAACAAGTAGAAATGATTGATACAATCAATGAAGTTTCTAAAGTTGATGAAAAAGGTAACTTATTAAAAGGTGCTGAAATGACAGTCACTTCTAATAAGACTAAAAATATTATTGACAAATGGATTTCAGGACAACATATCTTTGATGTTACTGATGAAATGAAAGCTCAATTAAAAGAAAATGGTAAAGCTGAAGGAACATACATGGATGAAGAAGATTCAACAGTTCAATACAGCATTGCTAAAAACAAAGGAAAAGATGATTATACTGTCATGTTTGTAAAAGATGGTATTACTACTTACACAAACATTGATCTTGATGGTAATGAAACAAGACATATGATTCAAGGTCTTGAAGCTGGTGAAGAATATGTATTGAAAGAAACAAAAACTCCTAACGGATATGCTACTTTCAAAACACAAACATTTAAAGCTAATGAAAATAAAGATACATCATTGTCTATGACTGATGAAGATACAAAAATCGAAATCAGCAAACAAGATATTACAACCAAGAAGGAACTTGAAGGTGCAAAACTTAAAGTGACCGATAAAGATGGTAAAGTCATTGATGAATGGACATCAGGAAAACAACCTCATATGATCAAGAACTTAACTGTTGATCAAACTTATACTTTAACTGAAGTGATTGCTCCTAAAAATTACAAGGTTGCTGAATCAATTCAATTCACTGTTAAAGACACAGGAGTTGCTCAAAAAGTTGTAATGTATGATGAATTATTACCAGTTGCAAAAAAAGTAAAAACTGGTGATGATACTCGTATTAACTACTATGTTGTAATTGTTGTATTATCTTTAATTGCATTTTCTCTACTATTTATTAGAAAAAAAAGCCATGAATAAAAAATAAAGTGACGTAAAGTCTAACCTATTCTTAAAGGCAAAAAATAATTTACATGCATGAGGTGGCAAATAGCCACCTCTTAATATTTATAGAGAAAAGAATGAACTTTTCTTTATAAATATTAAGAATGCAATTAATTTAGGAGATTGAAATGAAATATATAAAAATAACTATAATCATATTATTTATTCTGATTTTTACAACGGGATGTACTGACTTGATTAAAGATCCTTACTCTAAAGAAGACAGAATGAAATTTCAAGAGAATATCACAATCAACTATGGAAAAAAGGATGTTGATACAACTAAATTTGTAACAGGCTATGATAGTTACAGTATCTCTGACATCAACAGACATAAAAATTCAAAAACAATTACAATAGATAATTATACAATTAAATGCCCTACTTTTTCAGCAAATAAAATGGGAAAACAAAAACTGGTATATAAGGTTAATAATTACAGTTATCCTTTGTACGTTACCGTTAAAGATAAAGAGAAGCCAACAATCGAATATCAAAAAGATATAGATTATACGATAGATGATAAGATCAGTATAAAAAAATTATTTATAATTAATGACAATCTAACAAAGAAAGAAAATCTAAAAATTAAATATAAAGGAAAAATCAAGAACAAAGTAGGAAAATATAAAATTACTTGTACTGTTGAGGATGAAGCTGGTAATAAAAATAAGGCTACATCAACCATACATATTTATGATAAGCCTACTCTATCTGTATCTAATAAATCAGTATCTTTAAAAGTAAATCAGGAAGTTCAAATAAACGCTTCTACTACTGGTAAAGAAAATAAATGTACTTATTCATCCGAAAACGAAGGAATCGCAACAGTAAATGAAAATGGTCTTGTAAAAGCAATCGGTAACGGTCAAACTATCATACATGTAAAAGCAAATGGATTAGAGGAAAAAGTAACGGTTAGTGTTGAAAATAATCAGCCTACACCCCCTACTACTTCAAATGAAAATAATTCTAATACTAATAATAATAAAAATAATGATAATTCTAATTCACCTAACCCATCAAATAACAAGTCAAATTCAGGAACTTCGACTAATCCTAGCCAATATAACAAATATTTTAGTGGTAATTCCATTGATTCATATAATTCAGCATACAGCTATGCTGAAAGTATGATGAACAGTGGTAAAGTTCATGGTTATTCAGTTAGTCCTGATGGCAATGGATTTAATGTTACATTTAACTAAAGAGCCAAGTTGGCTCTTTTTAATAAAATAGAAAAGAGGATAGAAAATGAGCATCATTGATCAATCAAAAAAATATTGGATAAGTTATATAAGGAGATATGACAGTCAAAAATTTATTGATAAAAC
>OGYV01002445.1_pt1 | contig 12099 bp, 10 predicted proteins | sample 1576651 | NCBI WGS metagenome assembly OGYV01 (sample SAMEA3541570, study PRJEB24748) | human gut metagenome | biome: human gut; feature: human-associated habitat; material: faeces | place: China | collected 2012
TATCCTGCACCTCAGGCATTCCTTCCTGTCGCAGTATTCCTTCTTCAGCTGTATGAGCGCCTGGCTATCCCCGGCGTTCTCTACCGGCAGGCCGCATTCCTTCCACATCCTTACTATGTGGTTATTCTCGGCCTTCAGCTCCTCCAGGAAGTCGAAGGCGCGGTCGCAGTATTTCTCCTCGCCCCGGTGCCTTCCATAGGCAAAGAGGATGGGAACCACGGTGTTGATGATGAGCAGATTGAGCGAGAAAGGGGAGAGGTGCTTCTCGTTCCGGATGCTCGTGCTGCCGAAGGTATAATGGGTTTCCCAATACTCCGTAACGCTGGTTGAGAGCACCTGCTTCGCCTCCTTCACCGTGCTTGCCTCGAGCAGCTGGCTCAGCCCCGCACGGCGGTTATAATAAAGATTGGCTAACTGCGAGATGCGGATGTGAGGGAAGTTCTGCGGACGCAGGCGCAGGAAGCGCCACTGCTTGTAATCCATCGGCTGCAGCGAGAATTTATGCGAGAGATAGAGATATTCGTTCCTCAACCGGGAGAAATACCCGTCGTTCAGTGCGTCTTTCTGATATCTTTCGGGAATGGTGTTCAGTTCCAGCAGTCCGGCTTGCCCCAGAAAGATGGCTTCTATCTGGAAGAGGTCGTCGCGGTGATGGTCTACGGCCCTCAGCGGCAGATGGTAAGCCCACTGCTCGAAGGCGTCGCCGTTGATTCCGAACCCGTAGTTGCGCGCCAGGGTCACGAAGTAGGCGTTTTCCCAATCGCCGTTACATTGCTTTACGCGCGCCTCTATCGCATCGGTTTTCTGCGATAAGCGCTCGGTTTGCAGGGCGCTCATCCAACTGTGCACGGTGAGGCGGGTGAGCGATGGGATAATCTGGTAGCAGGGAGGATACTGGTCGATGCTCAGCAGCTCCTGATAATGCTTCGATACGTTTTCGGGAATGTCGAGCTGCAATTGCACGAGGGGCTCGCCTTTCGAGTTCTTGGCTTCTACATCGATGGTTCCGCAAACGTGCAGGATAACGTTGTCGTAGCGTTCATCCTTATCATGTCCGTGCACATACCAGTCGCTTGCCTTGTCGTGAATCTCCACGTTTCCCACCCATAGGGTTCCGTTGAGTTTGATTTTGGCATTGAAGAAATCGGGCCCTGCATTGCGGTTGTGCAGTCCGGGGTCAATTACTTCCACATCCTGGTGCCAGGTGGTGGTGAGTGGAGAGAGTGGGAAGAGCTTGTGCTTCCACACATAATGAAGGAGTTGCTCCATAATGTTTCGGCTTTTATGGTTTATAGGATTGCCTCTTTCGGAACGCAAGTTCTTCGCTCGTGTGCGGAAGGGGTATTGAAAAATCAGCTGTTAACTGTTAACCTGTTAACTCTGAGGAGAGAAGTATTTCTCGAATGCCTTGTCGTAGTCCTCGCTGTTGCCCAGTTTTCCGTTGATGAGGCAGACGAGTTCTACGGTTGCCTTGAGGCAGAGTTTCTCGTCCTTGGCACGGAAGATGTCCTGATGGAAAACATATCTTACGCCCTGCTTCTCCAGCCACAGACGCGAGAAGAATTCATCATCGCATTGCAGCGGAACCTTATACTGAAGGTTCATTCTCGCCACCACAGCATCCACGCCTTTGTTGTGCATTTCGGCAAAGCTGAGGCCGCATTCCTTCAGAAAGAGATGGCGGGTATGTTCCATGTAGTGCAGATAATTGGCATTGTTCACGATGCCCTCAATATCGCACTCATAGTCTCTTACTTCCATCTTCGTCTCAAAAATATATCTGCTCATAATTTTCTCTTTTTTAGTTACTAAATGAGGCTAAAAGCCTTAAATCACTGCAAAAATAACCAAAATTTTCTATTTATTATTATAATAACAAGGATTTTTCAAGGTTTTTCGAAGAAAAATGTGTATTTTTGCATAAAAAAAGCTGCACTCGGCAATTTGAAAGCAAGCTTTCATTGCGCTCATTTGCATTTTTTTTGCCGAATAGAACAAAAAGTAAGAACAAATAAAAAATAGATAAAGATGAAAATTGCTTTGATCGGCTACGGAAAGATGGGACACATGATCGAGGAGATCGCCCTGCAGCGTGGCCACGAAATCGTTTGTAAGATTGACGTGAATAACCCTCAAGACATCGACAGCCCGGAGTTCTGCTCTGCCGATGTTGCCATTGAGTTTACCAACCCTACTGCCGCCTACGGCAACTATCTGAAGGCTTTCACTCACAACGTGAAGGTGGTTTCAGGTTCTACAGGTTGGATGAAAGACCATAAGGAAGACGTGGAGAAACTCTGCGCCGACGGTAAGCAGACCCTCTTCTGGGCGTCTAACTTCAGCATCGGTGTGGCTATCTTCTCTGCCGTAAACCGCTATCTAGCTAAAATCATGAATGGTTTCCCACAGTACTCAGTATGCATGCAGGAAACCCACCACGTTCATAAGCTCGATGCGCCATCTGGAACAGCCATCACCCTTGCCGAGGAAATCATCGACAACATCGACAGAAAGAAGGATTGGAAGCGTGGCGTTACTTACTGGACTGAGGATGGTCATCACGATGAGGGCGATGCAAACATCACTGATGAAGACCTGGTCATCAACTGCGTACGCGATGGCGAGGTTCCGGGAATCCACGCCGTGATGTATGACAGCGATGCTGATATGATTACCATCGAGCACAGCGCCCACTCACGCAAGGGTTTCGCCCTGGGAGCCGTTCTCGCAGCTGAGTTCACAGCCAACCATTCCGGCTTGCTCACCACATCAGATTTATTTAAGTTCTAAGCAGAAGTTATGATAGACAAGCAGAAACAAAAACTCAATATGAAGGTACAGTGGGCGAAGTTCGCAGTGGTTCTCGCCCTCTATCTCCTCTTTCTGGTTTGGGTAGAAAGCTGGTTGGGACTCATTGTGGTTCCGTTCATCTTCGACGTTTACATCACCAAGAAGATTCACTGGCAGTGGTGGAAGGATGAGGAAGGCCCTGTGCGCTTCATCATGAGCTGGGTAGATGCGCTGGTGTTTGCGCTCGTAGCGGTTTATTTCATCAACCTCTTCTTCTTCCAGAACTATGTGATTCCGTCTTCCTCTCTCGAAAAGAGTCTCCTCACGGGCGATTATCTCTTCGTGAGCAAGGTAAGCTACGGTCCTCGCATTCCTGAAACTCCGCTCACCATGCCGCTCACCCAGCACACCATGCCGCTGGTCAACGTGAAGAGCTACATTGAGTGGCCTCACTGGGATTACCGCCGCGTAAAGGGTTTGGGCAACGTGAAACTCAATGACATCGTGGTGTTCAACTATCCTGCAGGCGATACGCTCGTCAATGAGGAGCGCTATCAGGCGAATGATTACTACCAGATGGTTTACAGCATCGGCGACCAGCTGATGCAGCAGAACGGACAGGAAAAGGATGTGCGCGCGATGAACCCATTGCAGCAGCGCCATTATTTTGAGCAGGTTTATGCTACAGGCCGCAACTACATCAGCAGCATGCCGGGCGAGTATGGCGACATCATCAGCCGTCCTACCGACCGCCGCGAGAACTATGTAAAGCGCTGCGTGGGCTTGCCTGGTCAGACCCTGCAGATCAAGAACCGCATCGTTTATCTGAACGGAAAGGCAAACAAGGAGCCTGATAACGTGCAGTATACTTATAAGATGAAGTTCAAGGGCGAGTTCCCAATCGACCTTGCCGATGAGTTGGGAATCACCAACGAAGACCTGCTGATGTATAATCAGAGTGGCGTGATTCCGCTTACCAAGAAGGCTTACATGGCGCTGAAGGCGAACAGAAAACTCGTAGAGAGCATCTCTATCAATACGGATGCAACCTATGGCGACCTCTATCCGCTCAACGTCTATACCGGCTGGACAAGAGATAATTACGGTCCGGTTTGGATTCCGAAGAAGGGCGAGAGCATCGCTCTTACGCTGAAGAATCTGCCTGTATACGAGCGCTGCATCAAGGTTTACGAGGGCAACGACCTGAAGGTAGACAACGCTGGCCGCATCTTCATCAACGGCAAGCAGGCGAAGAGCTATACCTTCAAGCTCGACTACTACTGGATGATGGGCGACAACCGCCACAACTCAGCCGACAGCCGCTACTGGGGTTTCGTGCCTGAGGATCACATCGTGGGCAAGCCTATCTTCATCTGGTGGAGCCACAGCCCAGATCATCCGGGCTTCTCGGGCATCCGTTGGAATCGACTCTTCACTTTTGTAGACAATATTAAGTAAGAAAAAGAAATAAGAATTGAAGACTGCCGTCAAATTCCTAATAGCATTGGTGTTGTCGCTGCTTCTGGCTTGGGCAGTGCGCACCTATGTTTTCACTATCTTCTCGGTGCCTCAGGGTGGGCTTCCGCCCCAGCTGAAGGCAGGCAACCGGGTGATAGTGAACAGGATTGACTGCGAAAATTTCGGGCGTGGCGATGTGGTTGTATTCACCGATACGGTGGTTTATCAGCCCAAGAACCAGCGCCGCAAGCGTGTCTTCGAGTCTCATTTCATAGGCAGGATAGAGAAGCTTCCGGGCGATACGCTGCGCATCGACACCGTGCAGTTCGTCATTCCAACTATCTGCTGCAAGCGCTGCGGCTGTAAGGATTGCCGTTTCTATCTCTTGAAGACGCCAACCGGCCAGCAGCTCGTCCACAAGCACCAGATGATAGGCAAAGCCTTTAAGCTGTTCTAGCTCCCCTCGCGCTGCCGGAAGCTTGTCTCCCGTCTGCCCCCGTTCCGAGCGATTCCATCGCTCGTCCCCCTCTTCATCATTAACCCTTCATAACAAAGCAGAAATTGAAAGCCCTTCTTTCTTCCACATATTTCGGCCCCATCCAGTGGTACCAGAAGCTGAACCGCTACGATGAATGCCTGATAGAGCGCCACGAGAGCTTTATCAAGCAAACCTATCGTAACCGTATGATCATCCCTACCACCAACGGCCCCCTCTCGCTCACCATCCCCACCAATCACGACATCTCTCTGTCGATGAAGGACATACGCATCTCCGACCACGCCAACTGGCGCCACGTGCACTGGAATGCGCTCCTTTCCGCCTATGGCGAGAGCCCTTTCTTCGAGTATTACCAGGACGACATCCGCCCCTTCTACGAGAAGAAATACGAGTTCCTCTTCGATTTCAACATGGAGACAACCGCGAAGATGATAGAGCTCCTCGACATCCGTCCGAAGATTTCAATCACCGAAGCCTATATTCAGAGTAAAGAACTGAAAGAAGAGAATGAAATCAAGGATTTCCGCGATGCGATTCGCCCCAAGAAACCGCTCCCTGACCCCGAATTCGAGTCGAAGCGCTATTACCAGGTTTACGAGCAGAAATACGGTTTTCAGCCCAATATGAGCATCCTTGACCTCCTTTTTAATGAAGGCAACGAGGCGATATTCTTCCTATAAGAGAAGAGTATCGCCTTGTTGTTTTTCTTTAGTTAACAAAACTTACTCATAGTTTTCTGCCCCGCAACTCATGGTTTTCCGCTCTAAAAAGCCCTTTTTTCTGCATCGCGATGCATTCCCCGTTCCGTCGCGACGCAATATTTCTTCCGTCGCGATGCATAATCCATCCCCCTCGTGAGGCATCATTTAGCCCCCTTTCCAGCCATCATTTAAGCCTCGTATCAGTCATCATTTATGCCTCTCTCCAGTCATCATATAAGCCCGTAAAACGGGCTGTAGCAGGGCGTTTGAGCTTTTTCCTGCCAAGGCTCAGCCAGCCATCTTTAACAAGCATCGGGAGAGCGCATTTCTGATGGAAGAGGGGCGCTCTGAGAGCAAAAGGTTAACAGGTTAACAGTTAACACCCCAAAATTGCATACTTCCATCCACACACTTATATAAAAATAAGTATATATATTATTATATAATAAGGTACGCGAAGGGGACCATGCAAAAAACGGCTGTTAACTGTTAACCCCCTCGGCTTCTCCGCCCCTCTTTTAGGAAATTTAAACAAGAATGCTTGGTGGTTTCACCGAAAAACCTTACTTTTGTAACCTGACTGCAAACAAACGTAAAAACAATAATAACAACATAAAATGAAGAATCTCACATTCCATATCGTAGGACTCACCCATAATGACGTGAAAGGCCATGAGGTAGAGTATGCTAAAGAAGCAAAGGGGAGAACCATCTGCCTCGTGCCCGATGACGCCAACACCTTCGACATGCTGGCGGTGAAAGCTTATGACAAACAGCAGCTCATAGGCTATGTTTCAGCCCTGGAAGGCGAGGACGTACGCGCCCTTATCATCGCCCGCAAGGAACGGAACCTGCGGGCGATAGAGGATTTTATCGTATGGAGCGTGAAGTATGATTTGTGGTGCAAGATGCGTTTCTTCGGCAATCAGATGCAGGAGGCGATAGATGCAGACAGCCGCTCTGTGTGCCATACTCCCGGTGTGAGCAATCTTCTTCTCTATGTTCATGACACCTTTGACAAGACTGAGATTCAGAACATCTGTCAGGTTCATGGCACCAAGACGAAACTTGCCATCCTGCTGTGCAACTGGAAGAAGCGTGGCTTCATCATGAAGAACGAGGACGGCACCTTCACCAAGACCGCCCGTTTTATCGCCAAGTATGGGCACTACGGAACGCCAGGAGTGGCTGCGTAGCGGTGATAAAGGAGTGGGCGTGGTGAAATGCCACGCCCCTCACGTTTTAGCAGCACGCCCTGAAAGGGCAGAAGCTCCTAGCCCAGGGCACCGCCCTGGGTAATAATGGCAGCACGCCTGTCGCCCTGAAAGGGCAAAAGCTTTAAAATAGCCCGTTTTTGTAATGAGAATGTAAATGTTCTTGACCTTAATCAAGAAAAAAGGGCTTTTTGAAACTTTTCTCCTAAAATATTTGTGTGCGCACACAAAAAGTTGTACCTTTGCACCAGAAAAAGAAAAAAGGATAAAAGATTGATTCAGTAAGGATAACTTACGAAATCGATTCGAGACAAGTTTGAGACCGGTTCGGAACCTGGTTCTGAGATTCGGTTGAAGACTTCTGGAAAATCTCGAAGAGATTGATTAAGAGGTTAAAAGAAAGGAAAAAGATTATGGTCATGTTCGGGATAATGACAGTAGCAGTAGTAGCATTCGCAGTAGTTGCTTGCGCAGGTATGAACCTCGGAATGAACTGCGGCAAATAAGCTACGAAGCTAAGAGAGCATAGAAATCCTCCTCCGGGAGGTAAGAAATAAAGAGAGTTAAGATTTTGTTAGGTAAAACTACAAGATTGTATATTTAAGATAACAAATTTAAGAAAGGAAAAGATTATGTTAGTATTAGGAATGATTTTCGCAGTAGTTGTTGCATGTGTAGCTGAAGTTGGTGCTATTAACAACAAGTTGGCTTAATCGGAGATTAGCCATGCGAAGGGCTCCAAAAGAGCCGAGATTAAAAAATGGCTGGCAGCAATGCACAGCTGAGTAAAAAACAGTAGGGAGCCGAAGGGGCTTCCGAAATCAGAGAGGAGAGTAAAAACTCCTTTTCATTTGAAATTCATACTGTCCCCTGAGAGTTTTCGTGATAAATTCTGATTGGGGATTTCATATATAGATTGTTAAGAATTCGTTTTAGGTTTTATAGATTTTCATTTTAGGTTTTTAGGTTTAAGTTTTTAGGTTAATTGTTAGTTGTTTTTAAGAAAAAAGCAGTTTTTAATTCATTAAATTACGAAGGCAACAACGAGGGAAGTCGCATGACGACCCAAGTTGTTGCCTTCTTTATTTTCTTATTTATTTGAAAATCAGCGTGGTGAGCCTGTCTTTATCAAACAACTCCTGAGCCACGGCCTGTATCTGCTCGGCAGTAATCTCATCCACCTGCTCGTAGAGTCGGTCTACATTCTTCTCCCAGCCATAGTGAAGGAAGCTCTTGCCGAAGTCGAGGGCAAAGTTCTCGCGGTTGTCGCAAGCCACGCCTACCTGTCCCTTTATCTGCTTCTTGGCGGCCTTGAGCTGCGCCTCGCTCAGCGGTTTCTGCATGAATTTATCCAGCTCCTTGCGAACCAGTCTGAGGCAGCGCTTCACGTCGTGCTCATCGCAGCCGAAATAAATGCTCCAAATGCCCGTATCGCCATAAGCCACCATCGTACTCTCTACGGTGTAAACCAGTCCGTTGTGCTCGCGCAGGGCTAGGTTCAGCTTGGCGTTCATTCCCGGTCCGCCCAGCATATTGTTGAGCAGATAGAGCGGCATTCTGCGGCTGTCGTTCACATCGTAGGCGCGGGTTCCAATCATCACATGAGCCTGATGCGTATTCTTCTGCATCACAATCGTCTGCCCCTCGAAGGAGTGTTGAGTGTTAAATGTTGAGTGTTGAATGTTGAATTGGGCTTGCGCCTCTGGACTATTGAATTGGCTTTCCCTTTGGTCGCCGAACGTTGTTTCTTCGCTCTTCACTCTTCGTTCTTCACTTAAAAAGCTCTTCTTCAAGAGTCTTACCAGCTTCTTGAAGTCAATGTCTCCGTAAGCGAAGAATATCGCATTATCCGGCCGGTAAAGCTTTCTTGTAAAGCGCAGCGCATCTTCTGTCTTGAACGAGCGAACCTGCTCGGCTGTGCCCAGAATATTGTGGCCCAGCGGCGAACCCTTGAAGATGATGTTTTCGAATTCATCATAAATCAGTTCGGCAGGAGAATCGTTGTAACTCTCTATCTCATCGCAGATTACCTCTACCTCCTTGTCTATTTCCGCTTGCGGATAAACCGAATGGAAAACGATGTCGGTGAGCAGATCTACGGCTCTTGCGATGTGCTCTTTGAGGATGGCGGAGTAATAAACCGTGCCTTCCTTGTTGGTGTAGGCGTTCAGGTCGCCTCCCACGCTCTCCAGACAGTTGAGAATGTGCCACGCCTTGCGGCGCTCTGTGCCCTTGAAAGTAACGTGCTCGCAGAAGTGGGCAAGTCCTTCTTCGCCCGGCTCCTCGTTTCGGGTGCCGGCGTTAATCTGGTAACCGCAATACACCACCTTGCTGTCTGAAGGCAGGTGGATGATGCGGAGTCCATTATCGAGTGTATAAGTATTGTATTTCATTTCAAGGTGCAAAGTTACACTGAAAATGTAATTTATCCAAAAAAATGGTCATTTATTTTGCATTATCGCCAAAAAGACTTATCTTTGCCACCAAAAATAAAATATAGACAACAAAAACAATGCGCAAAGTAATAGGAATAGGAGAAACCGTGCTTGACATCATCTTCAAGGGCGGCAAGCCGATAGAGGCAGTACCGGGTGGCTCATCATTCAATGCAGTCATCTCGTTGGGTCGTGCGGGCGTAAATGCTTCGTTTATCAGCGAGGCGGGCAACGACCGCATAGGAGAGTATGTGATTCAGTTTTTGAGAGATAATGGGGTGAATGCTGACAATGTGAGCATCTTTCCGGAATCGAAGTCGCCGCTCTCGCTGGCTTTCCTCGACGAGAACAACAATGCCGACTACATCTTCTACAAGGATCATCCTCACGACCAGCTGGAGTTTGCCACACCGGAAATCAATCCTGGCGACATCGTGCTCTTCGGTTCGTTCTTCGCTCTGAATCCTGTGGTCCGTCCTCAGGTTGCCGGCTTTCTGGAGTATGCGAAAGAGCACGGCGCCATTCTTTATTACGACATCAACTTCCGTGCTTCTCATCAGAACGAAATCATGAAGATTACGCCTAATCTGATAGAGAACCTGGAGATGGCTGATTTCGTACGCGGAAGCCACGAGGACTTTGGAATTCTTTACAAGAAACCGGAGGCGGATAAGGTTTATAATGCCGAAATCAGTTTCTACTGCAAGAAGTTTATCTGCACCCAGGGCGCTGAGCCTGTAGAGGTTCGTGCCGAGAACGGCTTTGCCAAGAGTTATCCTTCGGAGAAGATGAAGCCGGTGAGCACTATCGGAGCCGGCGATAATTTCAACGCAGGCTTCGTGTTCGGACTGATCAAGGATGGAATCACCCGCGAGGACATCGACCGCGGCTTATCTGAGGCGCAATGGGACAGTCTCCTTGTTTCGGCTCAAGAATTCTCCACCGAATGCTGCAAGGACATCTACAATTATGTTTCCAAGGAATTCGGAGAAGAAAAGAAGAAGGAATTATAAAAATATAAAAGATATGACAGAAATTACAAACAAAATTTATTACGTAGGCGTAAACGACCGCAACAAGCATCGTTTTGAGGGCCTCTGGCCTTTGCCTAACGGAGTGAGCTACAACTCTTATATCATTGACGATGAGAAGGTAGCGCTGGTAGATACTGTAGAGGTTGATTTCTTCACCCAGTTCCTCGAGAACATCCACGAGGTGATTGGCGACCGAGAAATCGATTATCTCATCATCAACCACATGGAACCTGACCACAGCGGCTCCATCGCCCTCATCAAGAAATATTACCCTAACATCAAGATTGTGGGCAACAAGAAGACCCTGGGAATGCTCGAAGGCTTCTACGGCGTAACAGATGACGTGGTAGAGGTGAAGAATGGCGAAACCCTTTCATTGGGCAACCACGAACTGAGCTTCGTTCTCATCCCTATGGTTCACTGGCCAGAGACCATGGTAACCCTCGATGCGAAGAACAAGGTGCTCTTCTCAGGTGATGCGTTCGGTTGCTTCGGTGCGCTGAACGGCGGAATCATCGATACGGAAATCAACTGCGAGACTTTCTGGCTGGAGATGGTTCGCTACTACTCAAACATTGTGGGTAAGTATGGAATCCCTGTTCAGAATGCCTTGAAGAAGTTGGCTGGCGTGGAGCTGGATTACATCTGCTCAACCCATGGTCCGGTTTGGCACGAGCATATTGAGAAGGTAATCGGCATGTATGATAAGATGTCGAAGTACGAGACGGAGCCGGGCCTCGTTATCTGCTACGGCACCATGTACGGCAACACCGAGCGCATGGCTGAAATCATCGCCCGTGCGGCAAGCAAGGCTGGCGTGAAGAACATCGTAATGTACAACATCTCGAAGACTCACCACAGCTACATCCTGCGCGACATCTTCCGTTACAAGGGCCTCATCGTAGGTGCTCCAACCTACAATGCCGGTCTTTATCACGAGATGGAGGTTCTCCTCTCCGAGCTTGCCAATAAGGACGTTAAGAACCACCTTCTTGGCTGGTATGGTTCTCATTGCTGGGCAAGCAAGGCTGTGGCTAAGATTCAGGAGTGGAACGAAACCAAGCTCCACTACGAGGCTGTAGGCGAGCCTGTAGATATGAAGCAGGCGATTACTCCAGAGGTAAAGGCGCAGTGCGAGGCTCTGGGTAAGGCTATGGCAGAGAAGCTGCTGGCAGAATAAAAGATTTCTTGTTAGAGATTATTATAAAAGAGCGGAAAGGCAACTGGGGTTAACAGAGTTAACAGTTAACAGTTGTTTTTTCGCTCTTTCTTTGTTTAAATACCTTAAATATTCCGTGTAAATTACGATAAAACTTGGTAAAGTCGAGTAAAAAGTGTACTTTTGCTGCAAAAATATGTGTCTTGACACGAAAATTTTCAGTGAAATGATGTATTTTGAGCGCAAGGAATATCTAGATAAGCTCATCTCTGCCGAAGGCAATGGGATGATAAAGATTATCACTGGCATCCGCCGATGTGGTAAATCTTTTCTTCTTTTCAACATCTTTTGCAAGCATTTGCTTGAAAGAGGTGTTGCGGAAGACCATATCATACAAGTAAATCTTGAAGACCGTAGAAACAAGAAACTCCGTGACCCGGATGCACTCTTAGAGTATATTGATGCTCAGATGGTAGACAAGGAGAAGTATTACATTCTCCTTGATGAGGTTCAGATGGTAAAGGAGTTTGAGGATGTGCTTAACTCTTATCTCCATGTAGAGAATGCTGAGGTGTACGTAACTGGTTCCAATGCCCGGTTCTTGTCAAAGGATGTAATCACGGAGTTCAGAGGGCGAGGATGGGAAATCCGAATTCATCCATTGAGCTTTTCTGAATACTACGAGGTTGTAGGAGGAGAGATGCAACAAGCTTTGGAAAGCTATTATCTTTATGGTGGATTGCCTGCTGTGGTGCAGATGGAAAGTCCTGAAGCCAAGCAAAACTATCTTCGAGAGATTTATGAGACCG
>OGYV01002458.1_pt1 | contig 12075 bp, 10 predicted proteins | sample 1576651 | NCBI WGS metagenome assembly OGYV01 (sample SAMEA3541570, study PRJEB24748) | human gut metagenome | biome: human gut; feature: human-associated habitat; material: faeces | place: China | collected 2012
AAATAATTTTAGGAGGACATAATATTGGCTGATTACATAAATGAGATTAAAAAGAGAAGAACCTTTGCAATTATTTCTCACCCAGATGCTGGTAAAACAACATTAACAGAAAAGTTCCTATTATATGGAGGAGCAATAAGACTTGCAGGTTCAGTAAAAGCAAGAAAAGCATCAACACATGCTGTTTCTGACTGGATGGAAATAGAAAAGCAAAGAGGTATTTCTGTTACTTCATCTGTTATGCAATTTAATTATGCAGGACACTGCATAAACATCCTAGATACTCCAGGACACCAAGACTTCTCAGAAGATACATATAGAACGCTTATGGCTGCTGACTCTGCTGTAATGGTAGTTGATGCTGCTAAGGGGGTAGAAGATCAAACAAGAAAGTTATTCCATGTTTGTTCATTAAGAGAAATGCCAATCTTTACATTCATCAACAAGATGGATAGAGAAGCTCAAGATCCATTTGGATTATTAGAAGATATTGAAGCAGAACTTGGAATTAAAACTTATCCAATGAATTGGCCAATAGGTTCTGGTAAAGACTTTAAAGGTGTTTATGATAGACAAAATCAAAGAATTATAGCATTTAATGGTGGAAACCACGGTTCTACAGAAGTTGAAGCTATTGAAGGTTCTGTTGATGATGAAAAATTCAGAGAAATATTGGGTGAAGCACTTCACGATAAATTAATGGAAGATATTGAACTTCTTGATATTGCTGGTGATGAACTTGATATGGAAAAGGTTAGATTAGGGGAATTAACTCCAGTATTCTTTGGATCAGCGTTAACAAACTTTGGTGTTGAACCATTCTTAGAACATTTCTTACAAATGACTACTTCACCACTTGCTAGAAATTCAAATATTGGAGAAATTGATCCATTTGATGATAAATTCTCTGCATTTGTATTTAAGATTCAAGCAAACATGAATAAAGCTCATAGGGATAGAATTGCATTCATGAGAATTTGTTCAGGTAAATTTACAAAAGGTGAAGAAGTATTCCATATGCAAGGTGGAAAGAAGCTTAAACTTGCTCAACCTCAACAATTCATGGCTGAAAATAGAGAAATTGTTGAAGAAGCATATGCAGGAGATATTATTGGGGTGTTTGATCCAGGTATATTCTCAATTGGAGATACTTTATGTTCACCAAGTAAGAAATTTAAGTTTGAAGGAATTCCAACATTTGCACCAGAACATTTTGCAAGAGTTAGACCAGTTGACACTATGAAGAGAAAACAATTTGTTAAAGGTGTTACTCAAATAGCTCAAGAAGGGGCAATCCAAGTATTTAAGGAAAACCATGTTGGTATGGAAGAAATAATAGTTGGTGTTGTAGGGGTACTTCAATTTGAAGTTTTAGAATACAGACTTAAAAATGAATACAATGTTGAAATCAAGATGGATAGACTTCCATTTAGATATGTAAGATGGATAGAAAGCTATGATGGAGATGTTGATAGATTAAACTTAACTTCTGATGCAAAGAGAGTTAAGGACTTTAAAGATAGAGATCTTATTATATTCCAAAATGACTGGGGTATCAATTGGGCTTTAGATCATAATAGTGGATTAGTGCTTTCTGGTGTTGGAAAGAGTGACGAATAAGATTAGTTATAAGTTAAAAATAGCAAATTAAGAATTATGTTGATAATTTTATAATTTGATGTTTTTGTACTTATAGTATTTATATAATATAAAAAATATTTAGAACAAACTGTAATTAAAAAATTGTTCATATAAATAGAAAATTTTTAAAATTTATTTGTATGGATTATTTTTAGATTAATAAATAGATATATATCTATATTTTCATAGTAGTGCTAACAGGTGAGTTAAATTTGCTATAATAATATATATACCTAATAATAAAATCATATATAATACCAAGCCAAATAAAAAATATATTTTACATTCATTTAGCAAAGACATAATAAATCTAATTAAGCTGCTTTTTCTAAATTTAACAAATTGTGCATAATTAAATTCTTTAATTTTATATTTACATCGAATTTTGTTATCGTATGATTGATCATAACATCTTAAATTATTATTAACATCTACAATCAATCCACGTTTGTCACAAATACTATTATCCTTTTTTAAAATAATTCCCATTTTTTTTAATAATTCTTCATTTTCTAAGTAATCATACTGATTTTGAAATATCATTTTATATTTTTTTGATATTAAATTATTTAAATATAAGCACTCAATTATCTCACTTACTCTATTAACTTTCATATAAACAATCCTGTTTTTCTTTTTTTATCCATTCCATGAACACTTCAAAATCAAAACCATTTTCTTTAGTCCAACTATAATTGCTTTTAATTTCTCCATTTTTTATTGATATAAATGCTGGCGTCCCTTTAATATTATATGTAGATTTAAAATCATTCCATTTTGATTTATTTTCATGGATAATAGTAATATTCATATATAATATTTTTTTTAGACTGCTATCCTCCTCTATATTACTAATCAATCTATCATCTAAAAGTTCACAGTCCGAGCATGTTGGTCTACCTACATAAACAATAAATGTGTCTTTATTCTTGATTTGATTTTTAAATGTATCAATTGTTATTGAATCTAAATAATCATAAATTTTAGGATATGATTCACTTATTTTGTTTTCATTTTTACAAGCACATATATTGAATAAAATAAATAACATCATTATAACATTTAATGATTTTTTACATATATTCATTATCTATTCCCCCTTTTTAATTAATTTTAAATTTTTAAAATAAAAAATATTTGCATCCTCCAAATCTAAACTTTGATGTGTAATAAATAATTTCAAAATGTCATAATTTTTTAATTTATCTAATATTAATCTCTTATTTTTTAAATCTATATTTGAAAATGTTTCATCAAATATTATTAAACTAGGATTTTTTAATATTGCATGCGCTATTAACAACCTTTGTTTTTGTCCCAAAGAAATATTCATACCATCATCTGAAATGCAGTAATTGAATTGATTTGGTAGTCTTTCTATTACATCCAATATATTTAAGTCACTACATACTTTTATAATTTCTCTCATAGGAATTTTTTTGCCATCCGTTAAAAAATTTATAATGCTAGTTTCCCTAATAGTAGAAATATTTGATAAATAAATAATTTCATTTCTAATACTTTTATTATTAATATTATCAATGCATATATTATTTAAATAAATACGCCCTGTATAATTTTCGTTAATTCCTATCAAAGTTCTAACTAAGCTACTCTTTCCACATCCACTTTCACCATATAGAACTACATTCTTAGAGTTTTGAAATAAATCTAAATTGATATCTTTTAATAATATATTTGCTTCATAAGACAATGAAAAGTTTTGAAATTCAATACTTTTTATTTTTTCGTTAAATACAAATAAACTATCATCTTCATTATCTATTTCAAATTCATTTAGTATTAATAAAAATCTTTTATAGCCAACTACAAACATTTCTATGTCTACTTGTATTCCTACAACTTCTAATATATTTGAAAACAACATTCCTGAAATATTCAAAAAAATCACCAATGATCCTATACTCATATAATTTATAGAAATAAACAATATTCCAATAGTAATTAGTATAATATTGGATAATTGGATAACTATATTTTGATAAGCTATTGAGTCTTTTGATAGTTCTAAGTTTAAATTTCTTTTTTCAATGTAACTTTCAACCAACTTATTAATTTTTTCTTCAACTACTTCTTCCTCATTAAAAGTCTTGATAGTTTCAATTTTTGATAATGATGATATAATTTCGCTATCGAGTTCAGCTTTTGATTTTGAAATTTCATATCCACTATGTACCATCTTGTTAAAAAAATAGTTAATGATTAATCCACATAATAAGCAAGAAATAACTATTACTATGCTCAATGTCGAACTAATACAAAATAATATAATTATCGATATAATTATCGTTAGAAAATCAACAATTAAATTAGTTAAAATTGTTGAAATCATATTTGTTATTTGTATTCCTTCTTTCAATCTTGTCATTAATTCACCAGATTTTATATTTTGATAGTAATTATATTTTAAATTAAATATTTTATGAACATATTCACTATAAAGAGATTTTTCTACTGAATTTGTCAATCTTTGTGCTATTGTAAATTTAAAATATTTTAAACACGCATCACTCATACCTAAAATACTAAAGATAATTATCATTAGTAAAATCAGAAAAAATGAAATTGTTTTAATATTAGGAATGATTTGATCGATTGCTAATCCAAATATAGAAGTTATGAAAATGTTTATAATAACTGTAACAACTGATATCAAAAATATATTTATTATTTGTTGAATATATTTTTTTACAAGTTTCATCATAAGTGAATTATCATTTTTATTAATATATTTTTCTGGAATATTTAATTCATTTTTTACCTTACAACTGATAATTAATTGAATTGTTTCTACTATCTCTCTCAATTCTATTTTCTCAATTTTTGAGTGTTCAGGATCTGAAATCAAGCATTTACCATTATTATAAATTTTATATAATATTATATAGTGATTTACTACCTCTCCACTTAACATCAATATACAGGGAAAATTTTCCTCAGAAACATTCATTAACATATTTAATCTATTACTTTTAGGTAATTTAAATATTTTAGAACTTATGTTGCATTTATTAAAAAAAAGTTTTATATCTTTAACGTTTGTTCCTTTATCTGAGTTGTTAATTGCATCTCTAATTCTTATATAATTTGCATTACATCCATAATACTTTAAAATACCCACAACAACTGCTGTTCCACAATCATTTTCAAATAATTGTATTACGTGTTCATTTTTCCTTCTTGCTATCATATTCTCTATTAACATAACTAAACTAATTCTATCCAATAAAAATATAAAAGAATAAAAAATTAACATTAATACCATGAAATACTGCTCTTGTTCTCATTCATCCATCAATACTTATCATCACCATTCACCTCTTTCTGTTATAAATTAAACTGCTAAATTAGAATTAATATAATTATTTTTTTGGAATGACCATAATTCTTTTTAGTAATGTTATCTCCTTACTACCTAAATACTACATTTGTATTTTCAAAAATAAAAGCCAAATTGATTAAGAGGTAACAATCATGTCTAACATGCATATTTCTTATTCTTTATTGGTATATAATATGTATAAATATGTGCTCTGTAACAATTATCAACAAACTAGTTACAGGGATGTCCTAATTGCACCAACCCTATGTACTTATATAATTACAGTTATCCCAAGATAAAGATCAATTAAAAAAATACATATTAGATGTATTTCCATTGTTTTCTCTTTTTCTTGGAATTTTTATTATGAGTTCTTCTTCTACAAGTATCTTTATTTGTTTTCTTACTGTTCTTTCTGAAAGTCCTGTATCATTGACAATTGTTTTAACTGATGGAAAACAAGACCATGTTTTCCTGTTTGCGTATCGTAGCAATGCTCTATATACCATTCTTCCTGCTGGAGTTACATTGGCACTTGATACTTTTGTATAAAAATACATATAATCCTTATTCAACTTTGACACCCGCCTCATTTATTATTTTTTTAAGATCAAATTTTATATTGTCATCTTTTTTAAATTTATATTTTAAAATTGATGTGATCTTATTTATATCTGCATACTTAACCTCTCTTTGTACTCTTTGATTGACTTGATATTCCTTGTCCAATTTTATCTTCCACTTAATAAATAATCTTAATACTGTTTTCATTGGATGCATTCCTGTCTTCATCAAAATAAAATGTCCCTTGGGCATACTCTTTAATTCATCTGTTGTCATAAGAGGTCTTTCTATCATTTGTAAAGACTGAGATGGATCATTTTTTCCTTTACTAACTGATCCACTCATAACCGTCTTTGACCCAAGATTTTCACTCATTACTTTTGCTGTTTCTGAATTAGGTGCAAAACCACCAAATAGTGTATCCTGACAGTTATCCACAATAATACTTGCTCCTTCTTTTCCATAATTTTTCTCTAACTGTGCTAATGATTGAATTATTGCCACTATGGAAATATTTCTTGATCTAGATGCCGAAAACATCATTTCTGCTGATTCTATTTTAGGGATAGTTCCAATTTCATCGAGATACATAATGACCTTTCTTTTTAATCTTCCACCCTGACTATCAGCACACGCCAACATTTCACGATAATACTGTTGAATAAAAAGAGAAATCAAAAAGTGTTTTGTATTATCTTCCTCAGGCATTACTAAAAAGATTGCAGACTTTTCACTGCAGAATTTTTCTATGTCAACTGTAGTTTCGAAACACAATATCTGTTCAATTTCAGAATCAATAAATGCATTTAAACGTGATAAAACAGTAGAAAGAACAGACATCATTGCCTGTTCTCCTGTATTCAAAGCAGCTCCAGCAAACCACTTTGCTTTATGGTTGTCAGGCAAATAATCAAGCAAGATTTGAAACTGTGTTTTTCCTTTTATTCCAGAAGGTTTCAACAGATCCTGAACAAGCTTAAATACACTGACTATATGTCTTTCTCCATCATCACAAAATTCAGAAATAATTAAAATGATACTTGTGAGAAGTCCCTCTGCCGAATCATAAAAGAATGAATTCTGACCATAGCTTGATGCACTTTCTCCATCAGAAAAGATAATCGTTTTAGCAATTATTTTGGCGTACTTTTCTGTTTTGGCTTTTAATGACAAATCATTTCTGTTTTGTTTATACTGATCCATATATTTATTGACCATATGAAGCATATTGTTCCCATCTGAAAAAAGAGGATTTCTTAAATCAATAACTGAAATATTGTACCCATAATAGTCATGAGCAATTCCACCATAATTACGATACAGATCACCTTTTGTATCTGTTGTTATAAAAGAGACTCCACTGGCACAGGCATATTCTAAATTTGGGTATAAAAAATGGGCTGTTTTTCCAACACCAGCTGCACCAATCATCAACAAATGAATATCATCACAATCAACATATCCAAATGTTTTTCCAAGGTTTATTTTACTTCCTACAACCAATCCCTGTGATTTCGGAAGATCAATACCTTTTCTCCACTTCACACTGTCAAATTCAATATACTTCAAACTTTGATGAACCTCTTTATCTGTCGCAAATCGAGCTGTTCCGTATTGTCCATCACCGACTGTTTTTGATTTGATCTTATTCAGATTATAGTTTCCGTTAAAATACACGGCACATCCTATAAAAAGAAAAAATAAAATACCAAACGCTATAAATATTCCTTGTGATTTTGTCATCTTTTTTTCTCACCTTCTTCACCTATTCATTCAAATCCTTTCATTTGAAAAGACTCCTCATAATTTTCAACTGGTTTAACATATTCACTGATAATATTCAAAGCCTCATCATAGCTTTTCGCATTGAAAGTTATTCTTTCAAACATCTCGTTGGCTTTTTCTTCATACCCTGCACTTTTCAATGTTCTTGAGGCAATACCCATAAGATTAAAAATATTTCCATCTTCACCTATCATCTTTGCCTTTGGTCGTTCTTCTTCAAGAAGACCATATGCCTGTTTATTTTCCATAGCTTTATAAATCTCCCTTCTATAATGAACATCCATATAAAAAAGACCTGCAGATAAATTTCTACAAGCCTTTACTAGATTATTTCTGTTATTTTCTTTAACACAGTTTTTATAGTCAGCTACTGACTGACAAACATTTTCAAACATCTTTTTTGTATTGCCATTGTCCCTATAACTTCTATAATCCTGTTTTAAATATGACCAGACTGGTGAATTATCTGATAATGGATGAGAGAATCCTAAAAGAGAATGCTCATGGATCATTGTCATTTTTAAAAGTCTATCCAACTGTGCCTGAAACTTAAAATCATCTCGTGGTTCTTTTCCATTAAAAGAATAATAAAACTTGGCAAAAAGCGAATCAAATTCATCTTCTTGAAATTTGTCTTTTACAATTGTTTTAAAATCACTTTTGATATTTGAAACATATTTCATTGCTTCCTGATATTTGGGACTGTCCGTTGATTTAATAAATTCAACATTATTTTGTTCTTTCAGATCTTCATTAAAATCTTTATTTCTTGCTCGAATACATGAAATAGTGTAACTGCCTTTTTCATTTAGAAAATCACTTATTCTCTCTGCTCCTTCGATACCTGCAATATCATGATCCAGACACAAATAAATTTTATTAATATTTGGGTGAACATCTAAAAAATGATCTAGTCCTATTTTAGAAAGTCCATTCAAAGCAATATAACTGTTTTCCATCCAATTCGCTTTGTTTAAAGAAATATAAGAAAGCATATCAATAGGTGCTTCAAAAACATAGACCTTGTTGGATAATCCTTTATAATGAAACGGATATAATGGATCAGATCCTTCTATATTTCCTCTAAATGACTGATTTTTACCATAAGTTGCAGTACCTCTTTTGTGACCATGACGAGCCACACCATTTTCATCCAAACCAACAAATACAGCATTGTGATATTCCTTATCTTCGTAGATCAAACCTTTTCTTACAAATTCATCAATAACTTCCTTATCAAGAAATCTTGTTTTCAAAAGATATCCATAGACCCTGTTTAAAGTTTCATTTTTTTCAGGAAGTTTAAATTCTGCCTTTTCTGTTTTTTCATAAGGAACTGACATTTGAAGATCACCCACATTGGATAGAAGAAATTCCACAGCCTGCTTAAAATTATAGTTAAAATATCTTTGAACAAATGCTATTGGATAACCACCTGCTTCTGCCTTCCAATCATAAAAACGATTACCTCTTACAGTAATACTTGTATGCCTTGCCCATCTCATATCCTTTCCTGACTTTATAAGTGCTTCACCTTGCATTTGAAGAAAAGATGCAATATCAACTGAATTAGCCATTGCAATCTGTTCTTCACTGAACATTCTTGCCATTACTGATGCCTCCTTGCTTTTTTCTTTTTATTTTGCTTTTTACCTTTGATTGACTTTACTTTCATAGATTCATCTTTTTGTATATGCGTAATGCTTTTAATTTTATCCTTCATATCTTTCACCTTTTTCTTCAAATTAAAAACGAAGTGAATGATCATCTTCTCTATGACCCGTTGCACCTCGTTTTCTTATTAATTTCTGTTTGAGTTTATGTTCGACTCCTGTAAGAATCGTATTTCTTATTGGCAACTCATTTTCAATGATTCTTCCAATATGACGAAACATTCTTGTTGTCATCATACTTAATGGAACTTCTTTTATATCATCTATATGATCTAAAAAATATTGAGCGTATTCATTTCCATTTTCAGCGGCCAATGTTAATAGCTCTATAGCTCTCTCTTTATCCTTTTCAACATCTTTTCCTAAAAGGTACATTTTACCCAAATAATACTGTGCATATTCATTTCTATATTCACAGGCTTTATTCAAATAATAAATTCCCTGCTCCACATTCTTTTCAGTAACTTCACCTTCAACAAGAACTTTACCAATTTTAAATTGTGCTACTGAAAAATTTTCATCTGCCGACTGATAAAGATAATGAACATACAAATCATTATCTCCTAATTCCCTATAGATATTTGCTAGTCGGTTATAAGCAAATTTGTTATCACCACTTTGTTTATAACATTCTATTGCCTTATCCAAATCACGATCTATATAGAATCCATCATGATAGATTTTACCAAGTATATATTTAGATAATGGAAGTTCACATTTTTCAAGCCATTCTATACTTTCTGGAATCATTTCAAATTCATTGTTTTTAATTGCTAAATTGATATCACCTATTTTTCTATAGTCACGTCTTATTTTATATTCTTCTAACAAATTATTTTCTTCATTAAATTCCATACCTGTTTCATTAGTCACATCATCCAATTCACTATTGCCGAAATTATGAATATCTTCAAAATCCTGCATGACCATATTTAAAATCATATTCTTGATGCTTTTAAATTCTTTTTGTTCAAGAAGTGGTAAACGTTCAAGGACAGTGTCATTATATGTTTCATTGACTTGTTGTTTATATAGATACCATTGTTCGTATAGCTGTGCTATATTTTTATCCTTTTCCAGCTCTCTTAAAATATCGTTGATGATCTGCTTTGATTCCTTTGGAATATAGGCATACATCATTCTTCCATGATAATCTTTCAAGCTCATTTTGAGCTTTAAAAGGTCATTAAAGATCTGCGAACTATCAAAATGTTCATGATCCATTCCATTTAAAATTTCAACGACTTTTTCTTTACTGTATTTTTTTATTTCATCTCGATTGGCAGTCTGATTTTCATAAATATGTAAAAGATCATTTTTAAAAATACTTCCAGCATACTGTTTTCTGATTGACTCTATTCCTTTTTTAGTTAAATAACCCTCTTTAGGATTCTTTGAATAGGCAACCATATGAATATGAGGATGATGACCTTCATTATGAAAAGCAGCAAACCATTTGAGATTGTTCGGATCTATCTTCATTGCCTTTGCCAGATCATTTCTTTTTTCCTGACAAAGTGACATCCAGCTTTGAACTGAATCAAAGCCTAAACGGGTAGCATCCTCTCTTTTTATAGAAATGATATGTGTCCAGACGTTGCCTTCATGCTCTCCTATTTCTTTGACAACATCATTCAGTTCAAATTGAAGACCTGCATCTGAAAATAAACCATGCTCACCAAGTTTTTCTACTCTAGGGCGATGTGAAATATAATCTATATAATTTTCCTTTGTTGTAATATCATCAAGATTAGTATCAATCACACTCGATATAAATTCACTGGCATTTTCTCTTGTTGGATTTTCTTTGAAATCATTATATTCAAACATTCCTGTTGCAGTTGGATAATCCTTTATAAGCTGTTGAATAAGTTTCTGCTGTTTCTTTGTTGCATTCATATTTCCATAATCACTTTTGAACTTTTCTACACCTTCTCTGGTAGCAATATAATTCACATAATATTCTTTATGACTTTTACCTTTCATGTATCCTGACTTAACAATAATTCTTACCATAATCTTTACCAAATAAAAAAGGAAACCTTTTTAAAGTTTCCTAACATATACTTCCTATCTTCTATTAAAAAATACATCTGCAAGATCATATCCCAAATACAATGCCTCTTTAAAAATAACTATTTCATTTTCAATTTCTATTTCTGATGAACATCCTATCCATTCTTCATTTATTTTGTTCGCTTCTTCCTCACCATATACTTGTATCAATGCCTTCATAATTTTTTTATGAATTTCATCTTTGATTTTATTTAACTCACATTTTTTTGAAGAATCCTTTCTAGTATTTTCATAGAATAAGTCATCTCCATAATAAAGCTGTTTTATAAATTCATCCTGTTTTGACATGTAGATCATTCCTTTCTAGACGACATACTATCACAACAGTTTTTATATAGCTATTATAAATCAGGAACCTTTTTGATATTTATTTATTTCTTCAAAACTTATCTTGCCATTGGTTGCTTTAACTTCGTTCATACATTTCACTCTTAATTTTTTAAGAGTGTCATTATCAACATCAGCTATTGCTGAAAGAACATTCATGACCATTGAAAGCTCCACTGTATTTTTATAAAGCAATTTTGAAATACGATCTTCACTTGACTTAACAGTTCCTTGAACTGCACTTGAAATAGCAACAGGCAAATACTGATTTTCCAACGTTGAGCGATTGTAACCATCATAAAATTTAATTGCTCTTTCAATAAACTCACTTCGACTTTTGCTGTCATCTGTTTTTGTCATTTCATCCAGTCTGTCCATCACATCTTGAGTTAGCCAAATCGTTGTTCTTTTCTTATTCACATTTTATTTTCCTCCAATAAAAAAAGGATACCTTTGCATCCGTTTTTCTCTATTATATATAATTTAAAATTTATCAATTTCATCATTCTAATTACAATTTTACATTCATTTTTTCATCAAATATTCTTGAATTTACAAGCAATAATAAATGATCCCATTTATGTCGTAGGTAGTGCATAGGTAGTTAATAAGTAGTTATTCTCAATACACTGGTATATTGACTTTCAGTTTTGTATAAACTATAAT
>OGYV01002470.1_pt1 | contig 12030 bp, 12 predicted proteins | sample 1576651 | NCBI WGS metagenome assembly OGYV01 (sample SAMEA3541570, study PRJEB24748) | human gut metagenome | biome: human gut; feature: human-associated habitat; material: faeces | place: China | collected 2012
CGACTCATAAATCTACCCTTAATCGTGTATTGGATGATAGTTGCGGATTTTAGGTATAATATGAATTCGATTAATCGAGTCAGATTCCACTTTAAGAATTTTTCTTTGTAGATAATTTGAAACAGATTGTTCTGTGTAAAGTCCTTTACTTCGGATGTACTATGTGCCATGTCGTATAGTTTCCATCCAAAATGATTATGGAAGAAATCTTTCTGCTGTATAGAGATTTTAAATACATTCTTCTTGATGTCATGTAAGGAAGAAAGAGTCTGTACCATCAAGTCCCATGTGTATTTCCATAACAAGAATATTGCATGGTCGGGAAGAGTGTAAACAGACATAAGTTTCTCAGTGGCATCAACGAATGTGTCGTATCGATATGCGTTTACAGAGAATGGATAGAAGCGGTTGGATAATGAATTCTGATCTGTAGCATCGTGCACATAAGTTATATCAGAGATGGTGGCAATGCCACTTGTGTGCAACAGATACTGATAGCAGAACAAACGGTCTTCTGACAAAGATAGTTTTGTATCAAACTGTATTCCTTCTTTTGCTATAACGCTGCGACGATACATTCTGTCCCAAGGTATCATGAAGTTAAGTACTTCTGTTTCGTCAAGGAATTTGGCAATGCCGTCTTTTCCTTTATATGTTCGCCTATCATAGACATGTCCTTTCACAGTTTGATTTCCTGATGCAATCTGCTCGAAGCCTGTAAAAACGATATCTATTCCGTCTTCAACCACAGAAAGCATAGCTTCAACATGATTAGGCCTTATAGTATCATCGCTATCAAGGAATATGACCCATTCACCTCCTGCAATTCTCAATCCTTCATTGCGAGCAGAACTTACTCCGCCATTCGGCTTGTGAATAGCTGTGAATCTTGAGTCTTTTGCAGCAAACTCGTCTATGATACGTGGAGACTGGTCCTTGCTTCCATCATCCACAACAATACATTCAAAATCTTTAAACGTTTGTGCAACAACACTATCAAGACATCGTTTCAAACGCTCTTCTGTGTTATAAACAGGTATAATTACAGATATTTTCATTTAGCAATATCTTTAGTTATATCACATATTATTTGGGAAAGGTACGTCTGGTCTATACAGTCTTCAACGAAATGTCCTTGTTTGTTTTCATTTGTAAACTTACCTTTTACTGCAACAGAATCTGTCGCTTTTTGCAAGAACCATTCATACTCTATATCAAGATGGCCAATGTCAACAGCCCAATAACCAAGTTTTGCTAAATCGTAGGCTAAAATAGTTGCGGTAGGTCCATAAGATAGTAATATTAACTTATCTTTAGAAACATGTTTGACTATAGCTTCCAACATTTCATCATACATTGAAAATGCATCAGTTGCTGGTCCTAAGATTCTACTAAGGCTTTTGACATTATCATACAGGTCATTGCCTATGCCGGTACGACTTTTTGTTCCTTCTATAATGACTACATCTTTATTATCCCATATAGCCTTTAACAAATTCAGCTGATTTCCGCAGTGACTTTTGTCTGTATACATTATATAGAATCTTGAGAGTTGGGTATCTATATACAGCCTTGAAGTTGAGAGATAAGGCAATAAATAAACTCCTTTTTTCAAAGTAAAATAATCCCAAAAATCACGTGAACTTGGTCTTAATCCTATTGTGTGTTTTAAAGGCATGGGTAATCCAACAATATGATTCGGAGCATCTGTTGAAACTAAAACTTCTTTTAATCTTTTGGCTAACTTTTGATCTGCTCCTTGATAGTCATCATACCCACCACCTAATAACATAATAAACTCTCCGTCGCCATATCTGCTTACCGAGCACTTATGTTCGATAATATACTTTATGGAGTCGATAGAATTGAGGATGTTTATTCCATCAAATTTCTTATGCGCTACAGGTATCGTTATATAACGATTATATCTACGCACTATGAAATCTAAAAATCTTTTAAACATATTATCTAAGTTGTTTAGTGTTCCACTTTTCATCATATTTTGCAGCAAAGGCGACAAGTCGATTCCATATCGGATTAAGTACTTTGTCGATGCTGCCCATTATCAGCATTGCTGCAGCTGCATACAAAACCATTATCGGCAGAATCTGCCAAGGTTCATTTGCGAAGCCATAAATGTATTGGATAGGACGTTCAAAGCAATTCTTCCACAATATGGCTGGACATTGAAGAAGATAACAGGCAAACACACCACTACCCATCCAATTAACAAATCTGGATTTAACGTTCAACTTGCTGAAAATTGCAAATATCCAAACACTATTGACCATGATAATCGGGCTATCGTATGCATAGGAATATTTCCAGATTTTGCCTGCTATCAATGGCACATACATAAAGCCGACCACTAAGAGCACATTGAAAAGGAGATAACTCGTCACAAGTTTTGTTTGCGAGCATCCGTTTATCATATTCTGATTATTACGAATTGTATTTCCTAATGCATAAAGTAATAGAAAGTTAGTAAGATTCTTACCTTCAACAAGACTGATGTCTCCTTCCGTAACATTACCAATATAAACACTCATAAACGTGAGTATCGCTAACAAGTAAAAGCGCTGGCTTTTAGTGATGTTTTCCAAATAGCAATTGATTATGGGTGAGAATAAAAACAGATACAGATATGTGTTAAGATACCACTGAGCATCAAAACCAAATATGAAAATGCTTTTCAAAACATCTTTCACTCCGCCCGTATTATAGACGAGCATTGGTATGGCTGCTAACGGAACGAAGTAGAAGTATCCTTTGGAGCATAAGCGCATAAGACCTTTCAGAGAGAAGCGAATGCCAAAGTATCCACTGATAAGCACAAACAACGGTACTCCTATGTGTAGGGGTATCTGTAAGGCTTGATACAACTTTGTACTGGTAGGAACTCCTCCCAATGCAAACAGACATAAATGATAAACAATGATGCAAAGCATTGCGAAACACCTGAGCAATTCAATATTTGATTGACGTTGATTTTGTGACATTTTAAATTATTGTTCTATATTGACTCCAAAAGATTTATCCATTGAGCCGTAATGTTTTCTATTTTGAATTTTTTAGAAAGAAGGTATCCATTTTTACCCATTTCCTTCCGCTTTTCTACATCCCCCATTAATAACATTAGCTTGTCTGCTAACATTTTAGTATTAAGAGGTGGAACCAAATAACCATTAACTCCATCTTCTATAATTTCTTCCGGTCCTTTAGGACAATTGAAAGAAACTATTGGTAAACTCATTGAGATAGCCTCCAATAGGACTAAAGCAAAACCTTCATAACGTGATGATAAAACATAAATTGAAGCATCTGCATATTTTTGGCGTACATTTTTAACAAATGGTGAAATAATCACATTCTTTAAACCTAAAGAGTTTATCTTATCCTCTAACTCTTTTTTACCACCTCCTTCTCCAACGATTTCCAAAAACCAATCTTGATATTTCTTCTCTACATAAGACCATGTCTCTATAAGTAAATCAAAGCCTTTCTGCTCTGCGAACCTTCCTATAGCCAAAATCTTGTTTTGGCTATGCTCAAGCAAAGTGTTCGTTTCTATAGGAGATGGATTATATATCTGAGTAACACGGGACGATGGTATGCCCTCTTTCTCGATATAATCATGTTTATCTGACTTTGTCAGAACAACCAATTTGTCAATTTTATTAACAAAACAATCATGCAAGAGTTCTCTTGTCGGCCAAGACAAGAATCTTTCATAATTAAAATGATCCCAAGAAACAATTCTAACTTTATCTTTACTAACAACTTTTGTTGTAATTAACGAATTGTGAACATCTACATCAATAACAACCTGAATTTTATGGCGTTTTAATATCATTTTATATTTTAGAAGCCATAATGTATTAAAAACAGGTATTCGGCTAAGTTTCCTTTCTACTCGATTTGATTTTAAAGAATAGCACTTAATTAACGATGAAACATCAAAACATGATTTTTGTGAAGAAGGCTTGTCTGTGCTGACAATAATTACATGATAGCCGTTTGCAGAAAGAGCATTTGCAAGGGTTGCACACATACGCTCTTCGCCCCCCCCCTATTGGCAAAATTTGTAATTGTTAAACAGATATTTTTATATTTCATAATTTATGTAATTTTTCTTTAATTATATTCACTATGCGCTTATGAAAATTTCTAGTTCCAGGAGTCAATATATAGAACTGGATATATATTGTTGGAATGATAATCACGGACAAAACAAGTCCATATATAGCAATGTTCAGATATGAATTAAGATTTTCGGGATGCAGCATGCTGTCTAACCAAACAAAAAGAACGCCGTTGGCTGCCAACAATCCCCAACGCCATGCCATTGGCAAGAAATAGCCTCTCCATGGGTTTATTTTGAATCCTCGTGTGTAGAGGAAATACGGTTTCCACCCATTTACTATGATTAAGTTGCTTGCCAAACCACCCATAAGAACACCTGCTATATCGAAGAAATAGCCCAATGCAAATGCTAAACCAAGGTTGATTATTGCTTCTATAACTGGAGCCCAGATATCTTGAAACAAGCCATAACCTCCGATGTATCCGTCAACGGTGCTTCTGTTTATGGAGAGGAACGATAGAATGCACACAAGTATGAGCACTTCATGACCCAAAAGATATTTGGGCGACAACCAAACTGAGATGAATGGTTCGCAGATTAGACCTAATACAAGAACACAACCGAAGGAGACACAAAGACGCGAGTCTATCAACTCCCAAAAGACTGATTGTATACGCTGATCATCTCTACTTGCAATCAAGTTGCCTATGGCATTACCTGTACTTGCAAAAGCGGTTTTTAATACGTCTTTTGCTCTATCAATAGTTGCAAGATAGTTACCATAATAAGCAACCGCTGTAAGCGAAGTAAATGCATACATAATTAATGGAGATACCTGATTGACAATAAAAGTCGTAATCTTATGAAAGAATATCTGTTTAGTCTTTGTGATAATTTCAGGATACTCTTTCAATAATTGCTTACCACTTTCCTCTACTTTTGCTAACCAAGGATAATCTCTATGCAATACATGATTCAGCCAAAGACAACCAATGATAGAACCTAATAACGTCGTACCAATATAGAGAATAAAAGGACATGGCACAACTGGTAAGAGGAATATCAGCAGTATCTGAAAGACAACAGCTGCCGAAGAAGTTACCTGCGTTACTTTATAACCTTTTTGGTCTGCAGCAAGAATACATTGCCGGTAATTCATAAAGTAGCCTAACATGGAACCTATGAGCATCACGGAAAATGTGGCATAAGCATACCAAAGTGGAAGTTGAATTTTTGCAAATATAATTGGGAAAAAACACATGAGTATGGCAGAACCTGCCATTACTATCATAGCGATACGCCTATATATCCAACCTTGCAGGGCAACAATTTTATTCATTGTTACCGTATCACCCAAAAACATAGGACGATATAGGAAATAGCCTACAGATGATCCGATTCCTAATTCTGCAAGATTTAAGAAACTAAAGAGGGTTGAAGCCGTGGTGTCGAGACCAAGGACTTCGCTACCTAAATAATCAAAGAACACCTGTCTTTTCCAGAAGCCGATTATAACATTGATGGCATAGAAGAACAGAGCTACCCAAGCGTTTTTTAAACTTTTTGATGTACGAGATTCTGACATGAATTATTATATAAATAATGAGCTAATATTGATAGTACGGCATTGATAAGGAGGCATAATGGTATCGCTAGCAGCATGCTTTTACAATGCAAGCAATCGAACACAACAGCTATACTTAGACCTTGCCACAAATAATACTCATATGATATTTTGCTTAAAACCTTTACTGCTGCATAATCTTTATGTAGTGGTATTAAATATGCAAAACAGACGAATGTCATGGCTGCAAACAAAGGATTGAACAGCAGATCATCCGATTTAACCGCCAATACAAATCCGACTGTAGAGATAATTGTCACTGGAATAATCATATATTTAGTATTAAGGAAACGAACGATTCGGGGTTCGTAATATTTCCATAACAATCCTAAAAGTAGAGCATAGCTTGTACGATAAAGACATGGCAATTTATCTTCTAACACATATATGCATAACAGATAATATGATATAGACGCGATGGCATACAGACTTAACTTTCTTTTGTCTGTCATATGGGTTCTGAAAATAAGGAAGAAAAGTAGATACCCCCCCCAGAATCACCCAAACAAACCAACTGAATCTTAGCCAATCGATAAAGCTTGTCGTAGAAAGATATTCCAAAACATTTACTTGTTGAACAAACAGGATGAATGGAACATACACTATAACAGCTACGAGATATGGTATAAGCAACTTGTTGAACACATGGGCAATAAAGCCTCGGAAATACTTTTGTCCTTTGTTCATATAGCTTGTCATTAATCCATAGCCAGACATCAAAAAGAAGCATGCAACAAGGGGTAATCCTAATCTTGCAAATCCATGAAGCGAACCATAGAAAAACGAGAGGTGATGAAGAACTATCATTATTGGCAAGACAGCCTTAAATAGTCTAACTTTAGAGAGTGTATAAGGAGTTGTCATATAAATTCTGTTCATCTTTTGTAAATCGTTGTGTCATTTATTATTATTTATTTTATCATTTTCGATAATTTTGTTCACAATACATGATGTGTGACAATCTTTAAGTTCTATGAATACCCAGAGCATCGGATGGTGTCACTACTATGTTTGCTTTCGGATGTTTCTTTTGTATCTTCCAACAAGCATAGGCGATACAAGGTACAGTATTGCGAGCTTCAGGTTCTGCCAATATATTATCTACTGGCATGTCAGGGATTTGTTCCTTGACAATGCTAATGTATTTCTCATTTGTCACTACCCACATGTTTTCAACAGGACAGATTGGCTTCAATCTATCTACTGTCAATTGAATAAGGGAACGTCCGACTCCCATTACATCAATGAATTGTTTTGGGTAATCGGGTATTGACATTGGTCAGAAACGGCTTCCTATGCCACCTGCCATGATTATGATTTGGGCGTCGTTGTAATTATGCATAAAGCTTTCTCTTTCATATTAAAGGATTCGAAAACCGACATGGACTTCCTTACCATTGTTCTAAAATCAACCCGTCCTTCTTTATTGATAAAGCGGGCTGCACTCGGCAATTTGAAAGCGAGTTTTCATTGCACTCATTGGCATCACTTTTTCCCATTAAAGAAGGCTCCACCTCTCATCTCGGTCTTCTTCAATAGTCTTTACGACCCCTTCGGTTCCCCTTGTAGGGGACAGAAACCTCAGGGAAGAAGAGGAAACCGCTCTTCCCCGTTGCTCTTAACCGCTGCGCTATAAGGCAGGCGGACCATCAGAGGTCTTGTCAGAGGGGTAGTGCGGGATGGGATCGCTTTGCTGAAGGATGGGACCACAGGGACACGAAAGGGAGCTTGCTGGAGAGAACGTATTGCAGAAAGGGATCTGTACGTTACTCTGAAGACGGTCTAATATGGCTGCTTACATTTAACTATATTTTTTATAATTTCTATCAGAATGATGCAATAGGCTTCAACTGCTTACGAAGCCGCTTTCATTGCTCCACGAAATAGGCTTCATTGACTATCGAAGCCGCTTTCATTTTTCGAGGAATTTCTATTGTCTATCATTTCGCACATTACGTAGGCTCTTGTTGTTGATGTCATAGTGATCGCCCACTACATACTCGCTGTGGTCTAACTCATCAGTGATGTAAGAGGTGGTATAGATGAGTTGATAGGAGTCCGTAGGGTATTCTTTCAACTTGTCTATCAGCGTATATTGGAATTTCTGCGCTCGCTCTTTCTCGATTCCCTTGTCCTCCATGTTGTCGGCAAAGATGAAGCGAGGGTAGCGCATCCAATCGATGTCCAAAGAGGCAAAAAAGAGGGAGAACCTTGCCACTAACTTCAAGAAGAAAGTGGAGGAGGCACTGTACTTGGCGAAACGGTCTTGGAGATAGACTATATTGTTGGAGAAATCCACCTGAAACTCGGAGGGGCTGGCTTCGGAGAAAGCTCTTTGACATTCTTGGTCGTGGTGCAGAAAATAGACACCATGCTCCTGCATTCTTTCCAACACCTTTGAACGGCGTTGGTCTTGGCTCGCCATCTTGGCTTGAATCAGATTTTTGGTCTTGACAAGTTCTAGTTCCAAGCCTTTTTGCTCTGCTACTTTTTGCTCGTATGTCGTTGCCAACTCCAACAAGGTATAATATTGACTCAACTCACCCTTCAGCAAGCCTTTCTTATAGATAAGGTCTTCTATCGCCTCTGCCATGCTGCTGCGTACATTTCCCAGCATCTCGTCAAGCACTTTCCGTGCCGTCTTGTATTGGGAGTGTAAGCTACGCAACTTTGACTTGAGATGCATCTTCTTTTCCTCGTCATTGCGGAGTATCAACTCCGATTCCTTGATTTGGAACGTCAGCTCTGAGATGAGACGTTTCGCCTGAGCTATGCCAGTCTTGTTCTCAATGGGCGATTTACAAAGGCGGCAAGTTCCATCCGGCACGTCCTCTGGCAATGGAGACAGACATTCGGGACAATACTCCAAGCGCAAACTACCCAATATCTCTCGGGTGTTGACGGAATGGTTCAATGACAGTTTCCTTCTTTCCAACTCGGATATAAACATCGTGGAGTCCTCTATTTCATGCTCCAACATGTCAAGCTCGTCTTCCACCGCCGCACACTCATGGTTCAAACGACGAACCTCAGCCTTTTGTCTGTCGGTCTCTGTTCTTTTCTGCTCTTTGATTTCCTCGCCTTGCCTCTTCTTGGTGACATCTTCGGATATTTTGCCTATCTCTTGGTTCTTGTATTCAATCAGTTGGCTGATATGCTCCACCGACCGCATCTCAGGCGATAAGGAGGATTCGAGGGAACGAAGGGAAGCCTTTGCATCGACAATGGCTACCTCCAACTCCTTCTGGCGTAGCTTGGCTGCATAAAGGTCGGAGTCGAAGATACCCATCAGCAAGTCTGCCACCGTCTCACGGTTGGTCTGCTTGTCAAATGGGTCGTACAAAAACAACGAAGATGTAGGTGACTCTTGGTCGATGTACAGGAGTCGGAGCAACTGGTACATGGTGATGTTGTTGTCCCCCTGCACGATGGGCATATCCATTACCTCGAACAGTTCGTTGCTGAAACTGCATCGGGTAGGCATGGTCTTGTAGCCAAAGGTATTCCATTCGCATGTATCAGCCAAGACCTCGTCCATCGATCCCCAATAGATGGTCATCCCCCGCTGTCCCAGGATTCTGCCATCCTTGTCTTTTTCTATAGGACGCGAGAGGGTGATGACCGCCTTACCTATGGCGACCTCCACCATCACCTTGGCACAGTTGCGCACCTCAGGCACAAAATGGGTATAGTCGCCTCCCAAAGCATAGAAGAGAAGTCTCATAACTGTGGATTTACCGCTACTGTTGGTTCCACGGATGATGTTGACTCCATGATGGAATTGCTCATCGTAAGCCACCTTGCCCGTCTCGGTAAGCACATAAAGTCGATTGACAAAGAAATTAGCAGCCATCGTATTTTGATTCTAAAAGTTTGGTTCGGTATTTCAATCCATAATTTCCATTGAGGGGTGTGGTGCGAAAACAATAGCACAGCCATGATATGATGTTGCTCTCTGCAGCTGGCATCATCTCCAACTGTGACAGTACTTGCTGCATCTTTCCGAAGTCTATAATCTTGACCCGATGCTCTAAAAGCAGAGAAGGACTTATCAGTCCATAGCTTGCCAAATGGCTGAGTGCTATCATCTGATAGGGTCGAAGACGCTCGAAGAGCCGGCGATCATTGGAGGATGTGTTATAGGGGTTCTCCTTTTTCTCAACGTACTGGGTCAGACGTTTTCTGAAGTTTTCCTCCGTCCGCTTAAAACGTATCTTATAGGTCTTGTAGGGAAAGAGAAGATAGAAATCGTAAATACGAAGACGGTCAACCTCGATGATTTCGCCTACTCCGAAATGACGAAGAATATTCAGCATGCGATAGATGCCATTAAAGGGGTCGAAAGCGGGATTATACATCATAGTCGGTCCAATTGATATGACAGTTGCCTGTCAGATAATATAGCATTCCAAAGATGTCGTCCTCGTTGTAACAGAGACAAGCATCCGCTGCTCCATTCTCGTTCAGTTCATTCATGATAGGAAGTATGACCTGCTCATAGACGGCTCGCTTGATATCGGTAAGGGGTGTCGCCTGCTCGATGAGGGGCATCACGTATGTATCGAAACAGCTGCATACCTTAGCAAACAGGTAGCTGTCGATGCGCTGGGCTGATTCATAATATTGAAATTTAGTTGATTTCTTGGCAAAATACTGTTTTAAGCGACGTGCCTGCTCGATGGCTTTATCGGAGAATCCACCATCCTTCAGTTTCTGATCCAGACCTATGGTATGGGGAAGCTTGGTCTTGTAACGTCGAATGTCGTCGAACTTCTTCTTCAGTTTTTTGTCTTGCTCAAATTCATCATTCAACTTGCGAAACCAACAGGCCAGACGACTTTCTGCTTTATCCTGATGGATGGTATTGAATATGGCCTGCTTTGCATTGGGACTGTAGTTGCCCACCTGCTGTATGTGCACATCGTCAAAATGATTGCCTGTGCCAGGATCTCCATTGATATCTATTTCCATGATAATTAGTATTTAAGGGTCAGGGGGATATCAGTCTGCCAACAGGTCTCTCACCTTGGCTGCTATGGTACTGTCGGTTGGCTGTATGCCCAACTGATTGCGTACGGAATGTTCCTTGTCATGCTCCAAGGCTTTGGTCAACGTCGTGGCATTGTGCTCGTCTATGACATTCTCACTACACATTATATATATTATATTGGCAATGAGATTGCGATTGAAGGTGGTGTTCTTCTGCTTGCCAGGCTCATAGACAATGGCTTCCACTTCGGGTATGGCAAGAATGGAATGCCACAAGGTCTCGTAGCGGTTCTTCCACTCCTTGCTAACGAAGGGCTTCAAATGAGCTACATAATCCATAATCTCAGCCTTGCGCTGTTCTTTCTCTGCTCCTTCCATAGCTTTGTCGACTGACGCTGCTGGCTTTTGTTTGTCACCGTAATTATTATTGATGACAGTTGTGGCATTTGGATTATAGTTCTGCACCGTACCTATGTGTATCTCCTGAAAGGTGTTGCCTGTTCCAGGATTGCCTTTTATGTTGATGTCCATCATGCTTTCTTTTATTTGTTATAAAATGTTGTATTTCAAGGTGAAAGAAAGAAGAAACTTTCATGCAACTTTCTTCCTTGCTTTCGGCTTTTGGATGTTGTACCTTTGCATCGCAGTTCAGAAATAAAGTTTAACTTCTGCCGGGCGTAATGACTGCTTGCGCAAATACCAAGTCCCATACCGGCGATGGGCAATCGAATGATTAACTATTCTGTATTCATGTTGCCTAACCCTGTAGACAAGAAGGCTGCTCCTAAGGCTTATGCCAAAGCTCAGGCTAACGAGGTGATGACTTTCCGCAACTTTACGCAGCACATTGCTGACCATGGTGGTTATTCACGTGGTAAGGTGAAGGGTATCGTATCCGACATGTGTGCATGCTTGGTGGAGATGCTCTTGCAAGGCAAGAAGGTACAACTTGACGAGCTGGGCGATTTCTGGCTTTCACTCACCTGCGAAGGTGCAGAGAGCTGCGAGGCTTTTTCGGCTGACAACATCAAGGGAATCAACATCATCTTCTCTCCTGGTGTGGACTTCGAGAACCTCATCAACAAGGCTGAGTTTGCGCCAGTGGCAAGCCGTGCCGCTCAGGCTGCTACCTTGAAGGCTGAAAAGTTGGGTGTCAAGACCGTCGATCTGGAGGCTGCCAAGAAGAAGAAACCAAGCTCTTCTGAAAATGGTGGCAACAATCCTTCAGGCGGAAACACCCCTTCTGGCGGAAACCCTTCAGGTGGCAACACTCCAGCAGGCGGTGAGAACAGCGGAACTGAGGGAACCGAAGGCACCGGAGATGGTGAATAAT
>OGYV01002472.1_pt1 | contig 12025 bp, 8 predicted proteins | sample 1576651 | NCBI WGS metagenome assembly OGYV01 (sample SAMEA3541570, study PRJEB24748) | human gut metagenome | biome: human gut; feature: human-associated habitat; material: faeces | place: China | collected 2012
AGACACCGATGCGAGTGGCCAAAGCCATGCAGGTGCTTACACGCGGATACACACAAGACCCTCACAAGGTTCTGACTGACGCACTCTTTGCCGAGAAATACGACCAGATGGTCATCGTCAAGGACATCGACTTCTTCTCGATGTGCGAACACCACATGCTGCCATTCTATGGCAAGGCTCACGTGGCATACATCCCCAACGGACACATCACAGGACTGAGCAAGATAGCCCGCGTGGTGGACATCTACAGCCATCGGCTTCAGGTGCAGGAGCGCCTCACACAGCAAATCAAGGACTGCATACAGGAAACCCTCAAACCTCAGGGCGTGATGGTAGTCATAGAAGCCAAGCATATGTGCATGCAGATGAGAGGTGTGGAAAAGCAGAACAGCATCACGACAACAAGCGACTATAGCGGTGTATTCAACTCTCTCAACACCCGACAGGAATTCATGAACCTCCTGAGAGGTGAAAGCAAGAGAATCTAAATATAGTGTTCCGTGTTTAATGTTTAGCTTGTACTTATGGATGCTAACATTAAACACGAACTACTAAACATTAAACACTAAACACAATGATGAAATTTATCTCGTGGAACGTGAACGGCCTGCGCGCCTGTGTCGGTAAAGAGTTTGAACAACAGTTCAAACTGCTCAATGCCGATTTCTTCTGTCTGCAGGAAACCAAGATGCAGCAAGGTCAACTCGACTTAAACTTTGACGGTTACGAAAGTTACTGGAACTATGCCGAGAAGAAAGGCTATTCTGGCACAGCTATTTACACCAAGCATAAGCCATTGGGAGTAAGCTACGGCATGGGCATTGAAGAGCACGATCATGAGGGACGCATCATCACCTTAGAGTACGAAGACTTCTATCTCGTTACCGTCTACACTCCAAACTCTCAGAATGAATTGCGTCGGCTCGACTACAGAATGACATGGGAAGAAGACTTCCGCAAGTTTCTCAAAGACCTCGATGCCAAGAAACCCGTCATCGTATGCGGTGACATGAACGTGGCTCATCAGGAAATAGATATCAAGAATCCGAAGACAAACCGACGCAATGCAGGCTTTACCGATGAGGAGCGCGAAAAGATGACACAGTTATTAGAAGCCGGTTTCATAGACACCTTCCGCTACAAGCATCCGGAAGACATCACCTATTCATGGTGGTCGTACCGTTTCCGTGCCCGTGAGAAGAATGCAGGCTGGCGTATCGACTATTTCCTTGTTTCCGAACGTCTGAAGGAAAAGATCAGTGAGGCTTCTATCCTCACCGACTTCATGGGCAGTGACCATTGCCCTGTAGAACTCGACTTGAAATTCTCATGATGAGACAAGGAAAGCCTTTTCCATGGTGCATTCCTTAACGTTAAATACAGAACATTGAACATGAAGCAATGAACAGCAAGCGGTGAACATTAAGCGGAGAACAGCATACCCAGCAATAAAGCACTTGTCTTAACTCCTTAACTTCTTAACTCCTTAACTTCTTAACTCCTTAACCTAATATAATAAGGTAAAAGAGCAGAAAGTCCATCAAGAATCGCTAAAAAAGCAAAGATGTATGCGAAAAAACTGCAAAAAACGATTAAATATTTGTTCATTTCAAAATAATATCATACCTTTGCAACCGCAAATGTTCAATAGAGCATAAGCAATCGGGATTTGGCGCAGTTGGTAGCGCACACGTCTGGGGGGCGCGAGGTCGCTGGTTCGAGTCCAGTAATCCCGACATAAAAGACGAGAGGTCATTAAGTAACAGCTTATACCTCTCGTTTTTTTTTGCGTTTATTAACAACCTATCATGCAAGATTTCTTCTCTATTTCGTTTTAAACTTAGAAAAAAGTCACAATCAAGGCAACAACGGCGCAATCCTTCAAGCAAAAGATATGAGGGAAATACCATTTGCCGACAGGAGGACAATAATAGCAAGATAATAATATTAATCATTAAAAACAATAACAAAACAATGAAGAAGTTCACTATCTTATCATTCTTTGCAGCCCTGATGGCTGCATTCTCTTTCACATCGTGCAATACTGGTGGCGACTCTTACAGTCCTCCAACACTGGATCAGCAGAAGTCCATGATCAATATGCTCGGCAACTCACAGGCGGGCGGAATGGTTTACTACAACGAGAACAAACTGAAGCCCAAAGATGTACTCGACACCATTCCTGACATAGTTGCAAGAATCAATTTAGAAACCAACATGGACAAAGATGGCAAAATCAACAACTACTATGCTTCTGTTTCTTTCAAATTCCCAGTTTCTATCCTGAGTAAATTTGTTAATGACGACAAGTTGGCTGCAAAGATTGCAGAGATGGATAAGGTTGACATAACGGTAAACCTCATACCTTATCTGTATAGTACACAGACATTCATCGCCAACTCTTATGACCTGGAGCTCGGCAACATCGTAACATCAGAGAAGGAATACAAGAAGGTTACCGTGAAGTTCTACAACAACTATTGCGTAGGTGGCTATCAGACCAACAACAGCACGAAGAAACAGTATTTCTGCTTCTATATGCAACCTGCTTACATCTATGTTGACGGTACACAGACAAACCTGCTGAAAGCCAACAGATTCAACAACACAGACTTCCCTCCTATTTTCCAGTTTACTACCGACAAGCAGAAATAAGAAAACGAGGAAAAGGCTAAAAGATATTACTCTTCTAAAAAAGAAGTACTCTCTGAATGATTAAACGTTCCGGAAACGGAAAAGGGCGCATCGACAAATATCGTTGAATGCGCCCTTCTTTTATGTGTTTCTCGACCAGCAATCTGATTGAGGAATAAAGATTACAAGAGTTGATTACTCCTTACGCCAGAGCTTGCTCATATCCTCGAGGGTCTTTCCCTTTGTCTCAGGAACGAGTTTCCATACGAAGATAGCTGCAAGGATACAGATGGCGCCATAAAGACCATAGGTGAACCAATGACCGAAATCATCGCCAGGAGTAAGGTGCATATTGAACATAGGCACGAAAGTAGAGCTGACGATGAAGTTGAATATCCACTGGAAGGCAACGGCAATAGCCACTGCAGCACCACGGATAGTATTAGGGAAGAGCTCGGCAATAAGAACCCAAGCGATTGGACCCCATGAGAACATGAAGCTGGCACTATACACCATAATACTAATCATGGTGACTGTACTCAAGGCAGCATTACCAAAGGTAAGAGCCACGCCAAGCGCACCTACAGCCATTCCTATAGAGCCCAAAATGAGCAGAGGCTTGCGTCCCAACTTCTCTACAGTGAAGACTGCCACCAGTGTGAACGATATGTTGACTACACCCATGATAACCGTCTGAACCATAGGATTGCCCATACCCATATCCTGGAAGATACGAGGAGCATAGTAAAGCACCGCATTGATACCTACAGCCTGTTGGAATACAGAAAGCATAACACCTACGAAGATGCACATGAAACCATAAGAGAAAAGCTTCTCGGTTTTCACAGTTACAGTATTCTTGATATCGTGGATAATCTCGCGGGCTTTCTCCGAACCGTTGATCTTGGAGAGGATTCCCAAGGCCTTGTCGTCCTGACCCACCATGACAAGATAACGGGGAGTCTCTGGCACGAAACAGATAAGGAAAGTAAACAAGCCTGCAGGCACCATCTCACTACCAAACATATAACGCCAACCAGTCAAGATAGTCCACTGAGCATCCACCATATTGGCAATGGCACCGGCCGCATCGTATATAGGATTGGCATGAGAACCCATAATCAGGAAGTTGACGAAGTAAACCACCAACTGACCGAAGATAATGGCAAACTGGTTCCAACTAACCAACATACCGCGCACATTACTTGGTGCGATTTCGCCAATATACATAGGACAGATGGCAGAAGCCATTCCCACGCCGATACCACCGAGTACACGATAGAAGTTAAACACTACGAGCAAGGTCCAGTCGGCTTGTCCCTGAGGAAGGATATAGCTTTCAGGCTGCATGGATCCCCAGGCAGAGAGGAAGAAGCAAATGCCCGCAAAAATAAGCGAACGCTTACGACCGAAATTGCTGGCGAAGAGTCCAGACAGTGAACTACCAATGATACATCCTATCAATGCACTTGAAGAAGTGAATCCGTGCATAAAATCGGAGTATTCGAAATCATTAGCACCCTTAAAGAATGCCTGCAAACCCTTCTCGGCTCCCGATATCACGGCGGTATCGTAACCGAAAAGCAAGCCACCGAGAACGGCGACCATCACGATTGAGATAAGATAGGCTTTAGAGCCCTTTTGATTTTGTTCCATTTTTTATTAGGTTTTGTGACATGATTACTCTATTAATACGCATTTTCTCAATAAATATTACGTATAATCTGCCTTTTTCCCCAACTTTTTTCGTAAATTTGCAACCAAATTAGACTTTACACAACATGAACATAGCAGATTTTCTAAATAAGGAAGGACAAAAGAGAGGATTCTCCTTCGAGGTACTGCCCCCACTCAAGGGCAATGGAACAGCAGCTCTGTTCCGCACCATCGACAGTTTGAAGGAGTTTGACCCACGCTTCATCAACATCACGACGCACCACAGCGAGTACGTATACAAGGAACTCGAGAACGGTCTGCTGACCCGTCAGCGTGTGCGTAGACGTCCAGGTACCATTGCCATTGCAGGAGCCATACAGAACAAATACGATATTCCTGTGATCCCTCATATCATCTGCAGCGGAGCTTCTAAGGAAGACATCGAGTATGAGTTGCTCGACCTCCAGTTCTTGGGAATATCCAATGTGCTCGTGCTACGTGGCGACAAAGCCAAAGAAGACCGACAGTTCACCCCTACCCTTAATGGACACGCCCATGCCACCGACCTTCTGAAACAGATCAGCCAGTTCAACGAGGGATTCTTCATGGACGGAATCCCCATCAAGCACCCTGGCGAGAAATTCTACTGTGGAGTAGCATGCTATCCAGAGAAGCATGAGGAGGCACCCAACTTGGAGCAAGACCTCCTGCACCTGAAAGAGAAACAAGACCTCGGTGCATCCTATGCCGTAACCCAGCTCTTCTACGACAACCAGAAGTTCTACGACTTCGTGGAGAGAGCCCGCAAAATGGGAATTACTATGCCTATCATTCCAGCCATCAAGCCCTTCGCCAAACTCTCACAACTTACCATGGTGCCCAAGACCTTCCACTGCGACATACCGGAAGAACTGGCACAGGAGGTACTGAAGTGCAAGACCGACGATGATGCAAAGGCACTCGGCATAGAGTGGACAACCACTCAGGTGAAAGACCTCTTCGAGCATGGCTACAGTCATGTACATTTCTTCACCGTATCGGCTGTAGAAAGCGTAAAGCAGATAGCAAAAATCCTGTTTTAAGTAAACAACCATAAAAATATATAGATGAAATTCAGCGAAGTGATAGGACAGCAGGACGTGAAAAACCGTCTGATGCAGATGGTGGCAGAACATCGTGTGCCCCATGCCCTGCTCTTCTGCGGTCCAGAAGGCTGCGGCAAGATGGCCATGGCACTTGCCTTTGCCAGCTACCTGTTGGGAGAAAGAGAGGAGGATGCAGAAGACGACTCTCCACAGACCAGACGTGCCACCTCCATGCTTCGCAAATGGGAACATCCCGACCTGCATTTCACCTATCCTACTATTAAACTTGCCAGCATGGGCGACCATTCACCCGTGAGTCTCGACTTCGTCAAGGAATGGCGGGAGATGTTGCTCAGCGAGGCTTCCTATCCGCAAATCAACGACTGGATAAGCCGAATGGGCAAGACAAGCAGCGAGAAAGACGGCAACAAGCAAGCCATCATCACGGTGGAAGAGAGCGAAGCCATCAGCCACAACATAAGCTTGATGTCGAGCCAAGGAGGTTATAAAATCAGCCTGATCTGGTTGCCCGAGCGCATGAACATACAATGCGCCAACAAGATGCTGAAACTCTTGGAGGAACCACCAAGACAAACCCTTTTCCTCCTGGTAAGCGAACAGCCCGAGCTGTTGCTCGAAACCATCAGAAGCCGAACCCAGCGTATCGACTTCAAGAAAATAGCTACTCAGGAACTTGAGCAGGCACTCATTGAGCGACGGGGGCTCGACAGGGACACAGCACACCGCATGGCAAGAATTGCCAATGGCAACTGGAACAAGGCGCTGGAGGAACTCAATGCAGGAAACGAAAACCAGCAGTTCCTCGACCTCTTTATCATGCTGATGCGACTGGCGTACATGCGCAAGATACACGACCTGAAGAAATGGTGCGACATCGTGGCGGCATTCAACCGCGAAAAGCAGAAGCGCATGCTCGACTACTTCACCCACATGCTCAGAGAGAGTTTTATGTACAACTTCCATCAGGAAGAACTCGTCTATATGACACAGGAAGAGGAAAACTTCGCCAAGAACTTCGCCCGCTTCATCAACGAGGCCAACATTATCGATATTTTCCACCTTTTCGATGAATGCAAGGCGATGATCAACCAGAATGCCAATGCCAAGATTATCTTCTTCGACATGGTACTGAACGTCATCGTTATGCTCATCAGAAAATAAGAGGAAGTAAAACAAAAAAGCAACAAAAGGCGCAAGCCTTACCAATATATACAAACATAAACTATATACATTATAATAATTAGATCATCGTGGATTACAAGAATATGAAATTCAGAATGTTCAATGGTTGCGACCGAGGACTCTGCAGATGTGCAGTAGGCCGACAGGACCGACAGTTGAACACATACGACTGGCTTGCCGACGTACCTGGCAATGCCGAGAGCACAGACCTCGTGGAGGTGCAATTCAAGAACACACGCAAGGGGTACTACCACAACGTGAACAACCTGGACTTGAAGAAGGGCGACGTTGTAGCCGTAGAGGCCAATCCAGGGCACGATATTGGCGTGGTGACACTGACAGGAAGACTGGTGAAACTTCAAATCAAGAAAGCCAACCTCCGTTCTGCCGACGACATCAAGCGTATCTACCGCATAGCCAAGCCCGTGGACTTCGAGAAATGGGACGAGGCAAAGAGCCGTGAGCACGGAACCATGATTCAGAGCCGACAGATAGCCAAAGACTTGGGACTGAAGATGAAGATTGGCGATGTGGAGTATCAGGGTGACGGCAACAAGGCTATCTTCTATTACATCGCCGACGAGCGTGTAGACTTCCGACAGCTGATCAAGGTGTTGGCGGATACTTTCCATGTACGTATAGAGATGAAACAGATTGGTGCGCGACAGGAAGCCGGACGCATAGGCGGAACAGGACCTTGCGGACGAGAACTCTGCTGCGCTACCTGGATGAAGAACTTTGTCAGCGTAGGCACCAATGCCGCACGTTTCCAGGACATCTCACTCAACCCACAGAAGTTGGCAGGTATGTGTGCCAAACTGAAATGCTGCCTTAACTACGAGGTTGACAACTATGTGGAAGCAAGCAAAAAGCTGCCTCCTAAGGATGCTCTCCTGCAGACTGCCGATGGAGAATACCATCAGTTCAAGGTTGACATTCTGGCAGGTCTTATCACCTATTCTACCGACAAGAACTTGGCTTCCAATCTGGAGACCATCAGCGCAGAACGTGCTTGGGAAATCATCAAGATGAACAAGGCAGGCGAGAAGCCTCTGAGCCTCATCGAGAATGGTAAGGCAAAACCTGCCCCTAAGTCCAGCGACCTCTTGGCAGAAGCAGACTTGAGCCGTTTTGACAAGGCGAAGAAGAAAAAGAAGAACAACAATCGCCAGAACAACCGTAAGCGTAATGCACAAGGTGACAACCGCCAGCAAGCAGACAACCGCGCAGAAAACAAACAGCAGGGAGAAAACCGTCAAGACGAAAACAGACAGCAAGGAGACAACCGTCCCAACCGTCAGCAAAACAACCGCAGACGCAACAACAACCGTCCTCGCCCACAACAGGGAGAAAACAATAAGGGAGAGGCCAATAAGGGCAACGGAAACAAGGGCGGAGAAAACAAGGCTCCCAACAATGAATAACTGATGAAGCATTCTGTGGCTTACAACATGAGCCACAGAAGCTATAACTTTCGAGAAAGAAAAGATGAAGCGCTGGGCTTATACCATATGGATAATCATGGGGGCTATAATGCTCTTCCACTCGTGCAGCGACACGCTGGTGTACGACAAATACGAGCACACCCCTATTGCCGGTTGGGAGAAGAACGACATACTGTCGTTCGACATACCACCTCTGAAGACTTCTGGCACATACGAGCAACAATTAGGGCTCAGGGTGACAGGAGTCTACCCCTTCATGGGTCTTACGCTTATCGTAAATCAGAGTATCTTCCCCAAAGGCAAACTTCAGGGTATGGAGAAAACAGAAAAATCGGATACCATACAATGCGCCCTAATAGACAAGAGTGGAGCTACCAAGAGACAAGGTATCAGTTATTACCAATACAATTTTCCCATCAATGCCTATCGCTTTGCTTCCGGCGACTCCATCCACATCACCGTCAAGCATAACATGAAGCGTGAGATTCTTCCGGGCATCAGCGATATCGGAATCAAGATGAATCGCATAGGAGAATAGAACAGTACAAGAAACTGCTCAGCACCCCTATTGAAAACTTGTCATTACTAAACCACATAAAAAAGAAAAGCCTCGAAATATGAAAGCGGCTTCGATAGTCAATGAAGCCTATTGCGTAGAGCAATGAAAGCGGCTTCGTAAGCAGTTGAAGCCTATTGCATTATTCTGATAGAAACTATGCTTATCACACGCCGCACAAAAATGCAATATTCAACCTGGCATCAATGTATTGGTAATTTTCAGTGTCCCTCTGCACAGAACAGAGACGGCACAACACACTCATAAATTTTTCTTTACTTTTCCCTTACTGGGATTTCGATATTTTCAACTGATTTCTATTTGTGCGTGAATATGGAAAATATAAAGTAAAGCACTAACAATCTGAGAATCAAATTGTTATATTCCCAACGCTTCAAATTAGATTTTATTATGTCCTCATGTCGTACGACATAAGACTTTATAGTTGTACGACTTGAGCACTCAAGTCGTACAACATGAGGGTGTATTGTCGTACAACATGAACATATATAGTCGTACAACAATAGAATTTTATTTTGTGGAAAATGATAAAAAGAGGAAGCTACTTATACAAAAATCCATATTTTCACTTACAGATTACCCAAAAGCAAGTAGGCAAAATTTGGGAATAAATAATTACAGGGAATAGCCTTTCTTTTTCATTTACCTTTGCATCATGCGAAGTTTGGAGCATCATACCTCACTCCTATCCTCTTTCTCCATCAAGTTCTTACGAGGTTTCTTCCCGCATCAATTCTGAGGAAGATGAAAAGAAGGATGGTAAAGCCCCAGAGCGACGAGCCTCCATAACTGAAGAACGGAAGCGGGATGCCGATAACAGGAGTGAGTCCCAATACCATACCTACATTAATAAACACGTGAAAGAGGAAGATACTGAGTACACTATAACCATATACTCGCCCAAACTTGAAGGGCTGCCGCTCGGCAAGAATAATCAGCCTGATGATCAAAGCCAAGAACAGCAGCAGCACTCCTGCCGATCCTAAGAATCCTTCCTCCTCACCCACGGTACAGAAGATAAAATCGGTGTCCTGCTCGGGCACAAACTTCAGTTTGGTCTGTGTACCATTGAGGAAGCCCTTTCCCTGAAGACCACCAGAACCTATCGCAATCTCACTCTGGTGCACATTATAACCCGCACCAGCCAAGTCTTCCTCCAGTCCGAGAAGTACGTTGATACGCACACGCTGATGAGGCTCCATCACATTGTTGAGCACATAGTCGGCAGAATAGAAGAAAGCCAAGGACCCTAAGGCAAACAAGGCGATGAAATAATAGTTTCTGATGCGTGCGGATAAGCCCTGATAGAACAGGAATCCAATGAGCACGAAACTTACAATCAGCTGAACATAGGTTACATCGAAAGGAATGACGTAAACAGAGAAGAGCATACATCCCACAGTGATGCCGACAGTATAGAGAAGCATCTGTACCGTTTGCCGCCCATTGTGAATATAGGTGCTCACCATGCCCGTAGAAAAGATTTGCACAAGTAAGAGTACAACGAACTCGCCTACCGACGTTTGTCCATCCCACATCATCACATTTTCGTACTTCACACCCACCACGAAGTAAACCACCATGGCAACGGCAGTAAAGAGAATACTGCCAGGCATTCCTTCACGATAGAACATAAGGAAGAAGGCAGAATAGACAAGTGCAGAACCCGTCTCGCGCTGTCCCACGATACATATCATCGGAAGGATAATGATAAAGGCTGCAGCAAAGAAGTCTTTCATGCGATGAATATTGAAGCCATAGCTCGACATAAACTTGGAAATGGCAAGAGCCGTAGCAAACTTGGCAAACTCGGCTGGCTGCAGACGCAAAGGTCCAAGCACAAGCCACGAACGGGAGCCCTTGATACTATGCGGATTGAAGATGGTGGCAAAAAGCAACAGTACCAAGGCGGCATAGATGACATAAGAGAAGGTGTCGTAAAACCTGTCATCGAGCAACAAGATAATGAAACCGAGCGTGATGGAGGTTCCTATCCAGATAATCTGCATTCCCGAACGAGAACCAAGACTGAAAATATCATTGTCGCCATAGGTATAGCTGGCACCACAGACACTTATCCATCCAAAGGTGAGAAGTGCCAGATAAATGCCTATCGTCCACCAGTCGAGCGAACGAAGCACACCTTGTTGTCTGTTATCTGATTGAACCATATTACTTATTCAAATATCGCAAATCGAGCGAGTTTGGGTTATTAAAAGTTGAAGAAGAGAGGCGCTTCCTGTTGCTTAAGATGAAGCGCCCATCTCCCTGATATTTCTATCTGCTGCTTGAGCCATAGGCAATTCTTCGTGCCTGCATCTGTGCGGCAAGAGCCTCAGAAGCTGGCGACAGCTTGCCTTTGATATATTGCTCCATCATGAGTCCACCAATAGGCACACCATAGTCGGCTCCCCAGCCACCGTTCTCAACATATACTGCGATGGCTATCTGAGGATTGTTCATCGGTGCGAAACCCATGAACACAGAGTGGTCGTGACCACGGTTCTGTGCAGTACCGGTCTTGCCGCATGGTTCAAAGTCATAACGGGCAAGCATCTTACAGGTTCCCTTCAAGGCTGAGCTGCGCATACCTGCCACGACATAGTTGTATGCCTTTTTCGAGGCCATGGTGTAATGACGACGAGTATAGAGTGTATCGAGCGGCTCGCCCTTCACCTTGCGCACCACATGGGGCGCATAATAATATCCTCGATTGGCGATGGTGGCTCCAAGATTGGCTATCTGCAGAGGAGTGAGGTTGACCTCACCCTGTCCGATAGAGATACTGATAATGGTGAGTCCGTTCCATGACCCTCGGTAAGCCTTGTCGTAGAACTCGGCATTAGGAATCAGTCCTCGTTTCTCGCCAGGCAGGTCGATACCAAGTTTGTATCCGAATCCCATACTCTTCATATAGTCGCGCCAGGTGTTCATAGCCACTTGCACATTGGGATACTTGCGCCTGTTGCCCATCATATAATAGAGTCCCCAACAGAAGTAGCCATTGCAGGAGGTACTGATGGCATCGACGAGAGCTATAGGAGAAGGATGTCCGTGACAGCCTACATGCAGTCCGCGATAAGAGAATCCATGATGACAGGGGAAAGCTGTACCCGGCGTGATGATTCCTTCGGTGAGGTATGTGAGCGCCTGAGTAGTCTTGAAGGTTGAACCCGGTGGATACTGACCCATGATACTTCTGTTGAGCAACGGTTTCCAGGGGTCGTGCGAAAGGTAACGGTGCATCTTTCCACGCATCTTTCCTACCAACCTACGTGGATCATAAGAGGGCGACGACACCATGGCAAGCACTTCGCCCGTCTTGGGATCGATGGCTACAATACTGCCTATCTTTCCTTGAAGGAGTCGCTCTCCAAGAGCCTGCAGGTTCAGGTCGATGCCCAGAGTAAGGTCTTTGCCTGCCA
>OGYV01002474.1_pt1 | contig 12020 bp, 10 predicted proteins | sample 1576651 | NCBI WGS metagenome assembly OGYV01 (sample SAMEA3541570, study PRJEB24748) | human gut metagenome | biome: human gut; feature: human-associated habitat; material: faeces | place: China | collected 2012
GTTTACATTTTTGCGCCGCTGTGGTAAACTAATATATTGAGCGAATATCGCAACAAGGGAGGCGGCGCTGTGCTCGAAAAGCTGCAACAAATTGAAAACCGATACGCCGAACTCGAGAGCAAGCTGGCCGATCCCGCGTACTATTCCGACCCTGCGGTGTTCACAAAGCTCTGCCGTGAGCAGCGCGAGCTGCAGCCGGTCGTGGAGGCCTACCGGGCGTATACTGCCTGTCAGGCGCAGATCGCGCAGGCGGAGGCGCTGCTGGGCGACCCGGAGCTGCACGAGATCGCGCGCGAGGAGATCGAGCAGGACACGGCCCGCTGCGCGGAGCTCGAGCAGCAGCTGCGTGTCCTGCTGCTGCCGCGTGACCCGAATGACGACCGCAACGTCATTCTGGAGATCCGCACCGGCGTCGGCGGAGAAGAATCGGCGCTCTTTGCGCATACGCTTTATCGGATGTACAACATGTACGCCGATGCGCACGGGTGGAAGACCGAGATCGCGAACCTCAACGAGACGGAGCTCGGTGGCGTGCGCGAGGCGAGTCTGCTCATCAGCGGGCAGGGGGCATACTCCCGCCTGAAGTTTGAAAGCGGGGTGCACCGCGTCCAGCGTGTGCCGGAGACGGAGACCGGCGGCCGCATCCACACCAGTACCGCCACCGTGGCCGTGCTGCCGGAGATGGACGCCGTGGAGGTGCATATCGACCCGAAGGACCTGCAGATCGATACCTACCGCAGCTCTGGCGCCGGCGGCCAGCATGTCAACAAGACCGAAAGCGCCATCCGCATCACGCACCTGCCGACCGGCACGGTCGTCGAGTGCCAGGATGAGCGCAGCCAATATAAAAATAAAGATCGCGCGATGAAGATCCTGGCCTCGCGCCTGTACGCCGCGGAAAGTGCCCGGCAAAACGCCGCGCGCTCGGCCGAGCGGCGCAGTCAGGTCGGCACCGGCATGCGCAACGAGCGCATCCGCACCTACAATTTCCCGCAGGGGCGGGTGACGGATCACCGCATCGGGCTGACGCTCTATAAGCTCGATCAGGTGCTCGACGGCGATCTGGATGAGATCATCGATGCGCTCACACTGGCCAATCAGGCCGAGAAGCTGCGCGCATCCGCGGAGGAAGCATGAACACGAAACGAATCACAACCGAGATCGCGCAGGCAGCGGACGCCATCCGCGCCGGCCAGCTCGTCGCCGTCCCGACGGAGACGGTCTATGGCCTTGCCGGCAACGGGCTGGATCCTGCTGCCGTCGCGCAGATCTATGAAGTCAAGGGCCGGCCGGCCGTAAAGCCGCTGTCGCTGATGGTGCACGACGCGTCCGCTATGGCGCACTACTGCGTTGATGTGCCGCCGGCGGCGTACTCGCTCGCCGAGGCGTTCTGGCCCGGCCCGCTCACGATCGTGCTGCGGGCGCAGGCCTGCGTGCCCGAGATCGTGCGCGCAGGCGGGGAGACCGTTGGCCTGCGCTGCCCGGATCACCCGGCCACGCTTGCGCTCATCGAGGCTGCACAGCTGCCGCTGGCCGCGCCATCCGCCAATCCCTCCGGCGCGCCGAGCCCGAAGACGGCGGATGACGTGCTTGCGTATTTCGACGGGCAGATCGCGGCCGTCATCGACGGCGGCCCCTGCGGCATCGGCCGGGAGTCCACGCTCGTCGACCTCTCGCGCACACCGTACCGCATTCTGCGCTCCGCCGCCGTGCCGGACGACGCCGTCTGGGATGCGCTCGTGCAGAAAATGCATATCGTCGGCATCACGGGCGGCACCGGCTGCGGCAAAACGACCGCGCTCATGGAGCTCGAGCGCCAGGGTGCGCTCGTCATCGACTGCGACGCGGTGTATCATGAGCTGCTGGCGTCCAATACCGCCATGCTCGCGGAGATCAACGCCCGTTTTCCGGGTACAATAGAAGATGGGGTACTGCAGCGCAAGAAGCTCGGCGCGGTCGTGTTCGCGGATGCGGCGGCGCTCGACGATCTCAACGCCATTACGCACCGATATGTCCGCGCCGAGGTGCAGTCTCGTCTGCGCGCGTGGGCGCGTCAGGGCGGCACGGTAGCGGCAATCGACGCCATCGCGCTCATCGAGAGCGGACTGGCGGAGCTGTGCACCGTTACGCTCGGCGTGACGGCGCCGCGCGCGGTGCGCATCGAGCGGCTCATTGCCCGCGAGGGCGTGACGCGTGATTATGCCGAGGCGCGCATCGACGCGCAGAAGCCCAACGAATGGTTTGCCAAACATTGCAGCTATGTGCTGGATAACGGCGGCACACTCGCCGATTTTCAGCGCCGCTGCCATCAACTGATACAGGAGGTGCTCTCATGAGCGAAGATAAGGAACTCAAGCAGTGGAAGGAAAAGCTGTTTTACCAGCCGAAAAATGGCTACGATCAGATCGACGCCGAACAGACCGGGGAGATCTTTGCTTACGCCGAGGGATATAAGCAGTTTCTCGATGCCGCGCGCACTGAGCGCGAGGCCGTCCGGGAAGCGATCCGCATGGCGGAGGAGGCGGGCTTCGTGCCGTACATGTTCGGCATGGAGCTGCAGCCGGGCGCGAAGGTGTATGTCAACAACCGCGGCAAGGCGCTCATGCTGGCCGTGCTCGGTCAGCAGCCGCTCGATCACGGCTGTGTGATCGCGGGCGCACACATCGACTCGCCGCGCCTCGACCTCAAGCAGACGCCGATGTATGAGGATTCGGAGCTGGCGTATTTCAAGACGCACTATTACGGCGGCATCAAGAAGTACCAGTGGGTCACGATCCCGCTGGAGCTGCACGGTACCGTCGCGCTTAAGGACGGCAGCACGATCGACATCGCTATCGGCCGCGAGCCGGATGAGCCGCAGTTCGTCATCACCGATCTGCTGCCGCACCTCGGCAAGGATCAGATGCGCAAGACCATGGAAGAAGGCATCACGGGCGAGGCGCTCAACATCGTCATCGGCAGTATGCCGTATGCCGGCGAGGGGCGCGACCGCGTGAAGCTCGCCGTGCTGTCGCTGCTCTATGATGAGTACGGCATCACGGAAGAGGACTTCCTGTCGGCGGAACTCGCCGCCGTGCCGGCGTTCCCGGCGCGCGACATCGGCTTTGACCGCAGCATGATCGGTGCTTACGGTCAGGATGACCGTGTGTGCGCCTATGCCGAACTGCGCGCGATCCTCGACCTCGACGGTGCGCCGGAGCGCACGGCCGTGTGCATCCTTGCCGACAAAGAGGAGATCGGCTCCGATGGCGTGTCCGGCATGCAGTCGCAGGCGTTTGAGGCCTTCATGGCCGACCTCTGCGAGCAGCAGGACGTTGCGCTGCGCCACTGCTTTGCTAGGAGCTTCTGCCTCTCGGCGGACGTCTGCGCGGCCTTTGACCCCAGCTTCCCCGAGGTGAGCGCCAAGCGCACGGAGGCCAAGCTCAATTACGGCATGGGTATCTGCAAGTTCACGGGTGCGCGCGGCAAGTCCGGCACGAGCGACGCCTCGGCTGAGCTTGTGGCCTATCTGCGCCGCCTGTTTGCCGATAACGGCGTCGTCTGGCAGCTGTCCGAGATGGGCAAGGTCGATCAGGGCGGCGGCGGCACGATCGCCAAGTTCATGGCCGACCGCAACATCGACACCATCGACGCCGGTGTGCCGGTGCTGAGTATGCACGCACCGTTCGAGCTCGTGGCAAAGTTCGACTGCTGGATGACCTACCGCGGTGTGCTGGCGGCCTACTGCGACACGCAGGCGTGACCGGATATAACGGGGGAAGGCGGGCACTATGCCCGTTTTCTCTTGTGATGAGAAGGAAATCGTGTTATAATCAAACATTCATATCTGCACATTGGGAGGTATGTCCGTGAGCATCTGGAATGCGATTATACTCGGTCTGGTGCAGGGCATCGCAGAGTTTCTGCCGATCTCCAGCTCCGGCCATCTGTCCATCCTGCAAAACCTGTTTCATATGTCTACGACGGAAAACGGTCATCTGTTCTTCGATGTTCTGCTGCATCTGGGCACGCTCATTTCCATCTGTATCGTCTACTGGCGGGACATTGTGGCCATGGTGCGTGAGGTGTTCGCGTTTTTCCGCAACACGCGTCTGCCAGCCGCGCAGCGGCAGCAGGAGCTTCCCGCTGCGCGCATGGTGCTCATGATCATTCTGGCGACGCTGCCGCTGTTTCTGATCCTGCCGATCAACGACAAGGTCGAGCAGCTCTACTATCATACCTTCTTCATCGGCCTCATGCTCATTCTCACGGGTTTTCTGCTGTTCGTGGCCGATAAAATGCCCAAGGGCACGCGCACGGAGAAAAACATGCGCGTACGCGACGCGCTCATCATCGGTGTGTGCCAGGCCGTGGCGACGATCCCGGGCCTGTCCCGGTCGGGCACCACGATTGCGGCCGGTATGGCCACGGGGCTGGACCGCAGCTTTGCGGTGCGCTTCTCGTTTCTGATGTCGCTGCCCGCGGTGCTGGGCGCGAACATCCTGTCGCTGGCCAAGGCGGCCAAGGCGGGTATTGATGTGTCGCTCCTGCCGGCGTATCTGATCGGCATGCTCGTGGCAATGGTTTCGGGCGTCGCAGCCATCGGTTTTGTCAAGCGCCTGACGTCGAAGGGCCGCTTCGGCGCATTTTCCTACTATTGCTGGGGCGCGGGCGCACTGACGATGATTCTGTCTCTGATTTTCTGAGAGGACGTTATATATAATGGCAACTTCATCATCCAAAAAGAAAACCGGCACGGCGAAGAAGTCCGCCCCGGCTGCAAAAAAGTCTGCCGCAGCACCCAAAAAGCAGCCTGCTGCTGCGGCGCCTGCACCGACCGCACCGACGTGGCCGTATGCCATTGTGTGCATCGTGCTGTCGCTGCTGGCATTCCTGGGCCTGTTTCATGCCGAGGGCGTCATCATCGACGGCTTTGCGGGCTTTTTGTGCGGCATCATGGGCTGGGGCTTTTGGGCATTTCCGTTTGCGATGCTGCTGCTGGCGTGGGTCTTTGTGCGCAATCCGGAGCGGCATTTCGGCCTGCGCGTGACGGCGGCGCTGCTGATCGCGCCGCTGTTCGGCACGATCGTGCACCTGATGCTCTGCCGTGTTGCATTTACGGCGCAGACGTTCGGCGCGATCGTCGGCCAGCTCTATGACGGTGGTAAGGCGCTCACGTCCGGCGGTGTGATCTCCGGCGGCGTGGGCTATCTGCTCAAGGCCGGCATCAGCGTGTACGCGGCGCTGCCGCTGACGATGGCGGCATTCGTGGTCTGTGTGCTCGGCAGCATGGATCTGACGGTCGGCAAGGTCGTCACCCAATGGCGCGCGCACCGCGCGGCACAATACATCCCGGACGACGGAGACCAGCCGCTTTTTGATGACGAGGATGAGCCCGCCGCGCAGCCGCAGCCCGAGCCACAGCGCCGCGCGCGCCGCGCAGCGCCGGACAAGCCGGTTGCCAAGAAAAAACTGATCGACATCCCGGTCGAGGAGACACCGGCGGAGCCGGATGACGACCCGATCGATCCCATTCCGGTCAAGAAGCCTGCCCGCGGCGCGAAAAAGACCGCACCGGTCGATGCCACGCAGAATGTCCAGCCGCTGTCCGTGGAGGAAGCAGCCGATATCTGCGGCGTCACCGTACCGGCCACGCAGGAAATCCAGGACCCGCCGAAGCCGTCCAGAAAGGCTGCCAGCGCCGCCGTCGCGGCGGAGACGGCCGCGATCACCTCGGCGATCGAGAGCGAGAATGCCGACCATTCGGCGTATCAGCTCCCGCCGGTGTCGTTCCTGCGCGCAGGGAAGAAGGATCAGACGGACGCGACGGAGGAGATCCGCTTCAACCGCGACCGGCTCAACACCGCCCTGAGCAGCTTCGGCGTCAATGCCACCATCCGTGATGTGACGCGCGGCCCCACGGTCACGCGCTACGACCTCGAGCTCGAGGCGGGCGTGAAGCTCAACAAGATCACGAACCTTTCCGGTGACCTTGCGCTTGCGCTCGGTGTGGAGAATGTGCGCATCGCGCCAATCCCGGACAAGATCTCTACCGTCGGTATCGAGGTGCCGAATAAGATCGTCAGCGCCGTCTGCCTGCGCGATATTATTGACTCGCCCGCGTTCCGCAATGCCCGATCCAAGCTCTCGTTCGCCGTCGGCAAGGACATCGGCGGCAACTGCATCATCGGCAACATCTCCAAGCTGCCGCATATGCTCATTGCGGGTACGACGGGTTCCGGCAAGTCCGTGTGCATGAACTCGCTCATTTTGAGCCTGCTTTATAAGGCGACGCCGGACGAGGTGCGCCTGATCATGATCGACCCGAAGATGGTCGAGCTCGGCATCTATAATGGTATCCCGCACCTGTTCATCCCCGTCGTGACCGACCCGAAGAAGGCAGCCGGAGCGTTGCAGTGGGCGGTCGTGGAGATGCTCAAGCGCTACCGGCTCTTCTCCGAGGCGCAGGTGCGCGACCTCGCCAGCTACAATGCCCTGCAGAAAAACGAGCCCGATGGGCAGACCCTGCCGCAGGTCGTCATCGTCATCGACGAGCTGGCCGACCTCATGCTCTGCGCCGCCAAAGAGGTGGAGGAGAGCATCTGCCGCGTGGCACAGATGGGCCGCGCCGCGGGCATGCATCTCATCATCGCGACGCAGCGCCCGTCCGCGGACGTGATCACCGGCCTCATGAAGGCAAACATCCCGAGCCGCATTGCCTTTGCGGTCTCGTCCTCGCTCGAGAGCCGCATCATCCTCGACACCTCCGGAGCGGAAAAGCTCATCGGCATGGGCGACATGCTCTATGCGCCCATCGGCACCGGCAAGCCCCTGCGCGTGCAGGGCTCGTACGTGTCGGATGAGGAGCGCGAGGAGGTCGTGCGCTTTATCAAGCAGAACTCCGAGGCGCAGTACAGCGACGACATCATCGCCCAGATCGAGAAATCCGCTGCCGAGGCCGATAAGAAGTCCGGCCCCGCGCCCGAGGCGGACAAGCCTGCCAAGAGCGACTATGACGAGCTGCTGCCGCAGGCCGTGGACGTCATTCTCGAGACGAAGCAGGCGTCGGTGTCCATGCTGCAGCGCCGGCTGAAGCTCGGCTATTCACGCGCCGCGCGCATGGTCGATCAGATGGAGGAGATGGGCATCGTCGGCCCGTTCGAGGGCTCGAAGCCGCGTAAGATCCTCATCACGAAGCAGCAGTGGCAGGAGATGCAGTACGTGCAGGGCACCGCGCCGAGCGAGGTGCTGCAGGCACAGACGGATTTTGCAGATGTGAACGAAGAGGAACCCGAAGACGATGAATCATGATCTTCACACGGGGCGGCCGGAGCGCCGCCCCGTCGGCACGATTGCCTTTCCGGATGGTGCGGACTTTGCCCCGGAAATGACGCCGGCGCAGGTCGGCGCCTACAGTACGCTCGCCCTCGCGCATATTGGTGACGGGGTGTACGAGCTCATGATGCGCACGGCCCTGTGCGCCGCTGGGCTCACGGCCGTGACCGACCTGCACCGCGAGACGGTGCGCCGCGTCAACGCGCCCGCGCAGGCGCGCGCGGCGGAGGCCATTCAGCCCGCGCTCACGGATGAGGAGCGCGCAGTCTATAAGCGCGGCCGCAATGCGAAGGTGAACTCGGTGCCGCAGCATGCGGATGTTGCGCAGTATCACGCGGCCACGGGGCTCGAGACGCTCTTTGGCTGGCTGTATCTGCTCGGCCGCACGCAGCGGCTGCGCGAGCTCTTCAGCAAGATCACGGAGGTACTGTAATATGCCAATGGACGCAGTTTTTCTGCACGGCCTGACGCAGGAGCTGACGCAGAGCCTGACCGGCGCGCGCATCGACAAGGTGCAGCAGCCGGAGCGCGACCTGCTGCTGCTGTCCGTGCGCACGCAGAGCGGCAACGCAAAGCTGCTCGTGCACGGCGGCGTAGGCAGCGCGCGGGTGCATTTTACGGCCGGGACGTTTGAAAATCCAGCCGAACCGCCGATGTTCTGCATGCTCCTGCGCAAGCACCTTGTCGGTGCGCGCATCACGGGCATTGCTCAGCCGGACTTTGAGCGCATGCTCGTGCTCGACCTCGACGGGCGCGACGAACTCGGCACGCCGGTCAAAAAGCAGCTCATTGTCGAGATGCTTGGCCGCCAGTCGAACGTTATCCTCGTCAGTGCCGACGGGCATATCATCGACTGCATGCGCCGTGTGGATTCCTCCATGAGCGAGACGCGTCAGGTGCAGCCGGGCCTGTTTTACCGCCTGCCGCTGCGCCAGGACAAGCCGGTCCTGTTCGATACGACGCCGGAGCAGCGCACACAGCTGCTTTCCGGCCCGGTCACGGCGGCGACGCTTGATAAGTGGCTGCTGGGCCTGTTTTCCGGCGTGTCGCCCCTGCTGTGCCGGGAGGTGTGCTTCCGCGCGCTCGGCGATGCCAGCCCCCGGCTGGAGCGGCTGGACGATGCGCAGCGCGCACGCCTGGAGCACGAGCTGGACGCGCTTGTGTTCTCGGTCGAGACGAACAATTTCGCGCCCACCATGCTGCTCGACGGCGACCGGCCGAAGGACTTCTCTGCCATGCCGATCCTGCAGTATCAGGACGCGCTGCAAAGCCGCGGCTGCGGCTCGTTTTCCGAGCTGCTGGATGAGTTTTATCTCCGCCGTGACAAGGCAGAGGCTATGCGCCGCCGCTCGCAGGAGCTGACGCATCAGGTGCGCACCCTGCGCGACCGCACGGCCAAGAAGCTGGCCATCCAGCACTCGGACCTGCTGCGCTGCGCTGACCGAGAGGCCCTGCGTCAGAGGGCCGACCTCATCAAGGCAAATCTCTACCGCATCCATAAGGGCGACCGCGCCGTGACGGTGCAGGACTACTATGCTGAGGGCTGCCCGGACGTGACGATCGAGCTCGACCCGCGCAAGAACCCGCAGGAAAACGCTGCCGCGCTCTATAAGTCTTATCGCAAGGCCAAGACGGCTGAGCAGCACCTGACCGGCCTGATCGCCGAGGCGAGCCGGAACCTCGACTATCTCAACAGCGTCCTCGATGAACTTGCGCGCGCCGAGAGCGAGCGCGACCTCGCCGACATTCGCGCCGAGCTGCGCGCGACCGGGTATCTGCGCCAGCCGCGCAATGCAAAAAAGGAAAAAACGGCGCAGCGCGCGCCGCTCTCCTTCGTCTCGAGCACCGGGTATGAGATCCTGGTCGGCCGCTCCAACACGCAGAACGACGAGCTGACACACCGCACCGCCCGCCGCACGGACATCTGGCTGCATGTGCAGAAGGTGCATGGCTCGCACGTCATCATCCGCGCGCACGACACAACGCCGGACGATCAGACGATCGCCGAGGCGGCGAGCCTTGCCGTGTATTATTCGCAGGCGCGCGGCGGAGGAAAAACGCCGGTGGACTACACCATGGCGCGCTTTGTGCGCAAGCCGTCCGGCGCGCTGCCGGGCATGGTGCTTTATACGGATTATCAGACCTGCATGGCCGAGAGCGACGAGGCGCTCACAGAGCGTCTGCGCGCGCGATAAGGCAGCAAAAAGCTCCCCAGCAGGGGAGCTTTTTGTGTTTCTCCTTAGGTATGCAGCAGCAATTTTGACCGTACTGGCCGGATGGTTGACGGATGCGGAAAACTGCGGTATGCTTTTGGCATTGTTCATAGAAAGGAACGCCTGTATTTAAGGCGAACGGATCATGAAAAAACTCATTGCCTATTACTCCCGCGCGGGAGAGAACTATTTTTCCGGGGCGCATCGCGCCATCGCCGTCGGCAACACGGAGCAGGCGGCGCGGCTGCTTGCCGAACTCACCGGTGCGGAGCTGTTTCACATCGAGCAGAAGGTGCCGTATTCGGACGACTATGACACCTGTGTCGCCGAGGTGCGGCGCGATCTGCGCGCCAACGCCCGTCCGGAGCTGACGGCGCTGCCGGAGAGCCTGGACGACTATGATGAAATTTATCTCGGCTATCCGAACTACTGCGGCACCATGCCGATGGCGGTCTACACCTTCCTCGAGCACTATGACTGGCAGGGCAAGACCATCCATCCGTTCTGCACGAATGAGGGCAGCGGCCTGTCGAACACGGAGCAGGACATCCGGCGGGCTGCGAAGGGCGCGCGGGTCGCGCACGGCCTGTCGCTGCGCGGCAGTGCGGTCGAGGGTGCAAAACCGAAGCTGGAGCAATGGCTGCACGGATAACGAGCGCTTTCCGAGCGGCAGAGAGGGAGGTGGCCGAGCATGAGCCGAAATGTAAAAATTCTCATCGATCTGGCCGTGCTTGCGGCTGCTTACGGCATCTGGCTGCTGCCGAAGTGGCGGCCGCTGGGGCGCAGAACGCTCACGGTCTATACGCTCATGTATGGCTGCCTCGCCGGCATCGCGCTCTTCACGCTCATGCCGGTGCTGGCAGTGCTCCCGTTCTGCTTTGACCATCCGTATGTCCCCATGCACATGGCGCCGTTTGAGGACGTCATTCTCCGCCACGGCGATTATGTCCGGCAGATCGTGCTGAACATCGCCCTGTTTGTCCCGTTCGGTGTTTTGCTGCCGCTGTGCCGCAGCTGCCGCGGCAAGCGGTGCAGCTTCTGGCGCTGCCTGCTGCTGACGCTGGCACTCAGCGTCGGCATTGAGGTCGTGCAGCCGCTGCTGCATGTTTTCCGTAGTTCGGACATTACGGACGTGATCACGAATACGACCGGCGGTGTGCTCGGCTATGCGCTCTGGGCGATCGTGCACGTCTGCTGCAAAAAGTGAAAGACGAACTTGTCCTGAGATACCGGTACGTTTGCCGGTATCTTTTTTGTTGAAAATGTGCCGCTGTTTCGCTATACTATTACAAAAAGCGGAATTTTACGGTCAAAAACGGAGAAAAAACAAAATCGGAGGAGAGAAACATGGACGAGCGGATCTATCGCGAATACGTCGCGATCCTGAAAGAGGAACTGCAGCCCGCCATGGGCTGTACAGAGCCGATCGCCGTGGCGTACTGTGCGGCGCTGGCCCGCAAGACGCTTGGTGCGCTGCCGGAAACGGTCGAGGTGCTCGCGAGCGCGAACATCATCAAAAACGTCAAGAGCGTCATCGTGCCGAATACGAACGGCCAGCGCGGCATTGCGGCGGCCGCGGCGGCGGGCATCATTTCTGACAATGCCGACGCGCAGTTGCAGGTGCTCGCGAGCCTCACGCCGGAGCAGGTGGACGCAGTGGGCGCCTATCTGCGGCAGGCGGCCTTTACCGTCCGGCGCGCGGACAAGGACTACGTGTTCGACATTCAGGTGCGCGTCACGGCGGGTGCGGACAGCGCGTCCGTTGAGATCGCGGGATACCACACGAACGTGATCCATATCGAGAAAAACGGCATCGTGCAGTTTCACAAGGACTATCAGGAGTCCGGCAGCCAGCACACCACCGACCGCAGTCTGCTGACGGTCGAGAACATCATTGCTTTTGCAAACGAAGTGGACATTGCCGATGTGCAGGAGACGCTCCAGCGGCAGATCGACTATAACTGGGCCATCGCCGAGGAGGGCTTGCGCGGGGATTACGGCGCGAATATCGGCCGCATTCTGCTGCAGTCTTACGGTATGAGCATCCACAACCGCGCCAAGGCCTACGCCGCGGCCGGGTCGGATGCGCGCATGAACGGCTGCGACCTGCCGGTAGTCATCAATTCCGGCAGCGGCAATCAAGGACTGACGGCATCGCTGCCGGTCATTGTCTATGCCAAGGAGCTGGGCGTCACGCAGCAGATGCTCTACCGCGCGCTCGTGGTGTCGAACCTCGTCACCATCCATCTGAAAACCGGTATCGGCAGTCTGTCCGCTTACTGCGGTGCCACGGCGGCCGGCTGCGGCGCGGCCGCGGGTGTGACGTATCTGTATGGCGGACAGTTCCGTGAAATCGCACACACTGTTGTCAATGCCATTGCCATCGATTCCGGCATGATCTGCGATGGCGCGAAGGCGAGTTGCGCGGCCAAGATCGCCTCGGCGGTCGAGGCAGGCCCACGCTGTACCGTATGGTAACGTTTGATTTTTGCC
>OGYV01002480.1_pt1 | contig 11991 bp, 9 predicted proteins | sample 1576651 | NCBI WGS metagenome assembly OGYV01 (sample SAMEA3541570, study PRJEB24748) | human gut metagenome | biome: human gut; feature: human-associated habitat; material: faeces | place: China | collected 2012
CCGGCCTGCCAATGGCTCCCCCTTTGGGGGAGCTGGCGCGGAGCGCCTGAGAGGGCAAGGATGCTGCCAAACAGCTCTGACACAGCGATAATATCGCTCCGACAAAGAGCCTGCCTATCGCTGCGCGGCGGCTCTTGGGAGACGGGCTTGCCCTCTCCGTCACGCCTGCGGCGTGCCACCTCTCCCAAGGGGAGAGGCTTTGGCATTCCTCATCGCTTCCTGTATCTTTTTGTTGAAGTTTATGGTATACTTATTTTGCACCCGGTGCCTGCGCATTGACACCTGATCAACAGGACGGTGTGGGGGAAGAACCCCTGCTGCTGTTGCAGAAGAACTTGTTTTTTCAAACTCTATGCCGACAAGCTGGAAAAACGGCGCTTTACCCAGAATGTCCAGCCGCAAAAAAATTGCGGACTACTTTGGCATTACCGTTGAAGAGCTTATGGGTACAAAAAAAGAGCCCGCCGGGATGGGCGAGCTCGACAAACAGATGCAGGAAATTGTGGAGTTGCTTTTTGTTGTATCTATAATTTTGTGTTACAACAGCTATAAGCTGAAATCCAGAGGAAAGAGGAACATCGAATGAAAATTACAGAAAAATGCAAAGTTATTGTGGCGAGCAGCCTTGTGGCCGCTCTGATGGCAGGTACTGCATTGCCCGCGCTGGCCGCCAGCCCCGCCGGGGACGTTCCTTTTGCGGTGCTTGCGCAGCAGAATAGTGCTGTAACGCCGGAGCAGGTAGAAGCGCTGATCAGCCAGATCGGTACTGTCACGCGCAGCAGACGCGCGGCAATCGTGGCCGCTTTGGATGCCTACAACCAGTTGGATGATGCAGGAAAAGCTGCTGTCACCAATTTTGGTGTGCTGGCAGAAGCACAGCAGATTCTTGGTATTCAGGATGCACTTGCAAAGTGCAATGTCAACTACGATGCAGTAGAAGACTGCTGGGCGATTACAACCCCGCATGATGACAGCATCGATAAGCGCAAGACGTGTGGCATTGGCCCCAACCTTTATATCTGGGACAAGGGGAACACGATTGTTTTCTGGGAAGATTTTACTTACATGGGCTCTTCCGAGCTGGATATCGATGACATCATTCTGCGCGGTGGAGATTATAAGTACACTTACATTTGCGATTATGATAACTCCGATTATGGATACGACAAAGAGCTTGGTAAATGGTTTGCATGGGCCACCTTTGAAATGGAAGACAGTGAAGTCGAATGGTTGCGAAACCTTTTGAGTGCCGATACCGTTATCATGCGTTTCGAGGGAACGGATTATAGCAAGTTTGATTACACATGGACGGAGCAGGACCGGCAGGCAATCACCGATATTATTGACCTCTATAATCTTCTGAAAGCAGTTACACCGGAAGTGCGTGAAAAAGCACTGCGTAACTAAAAGGAGCCCGGGTTGCGGCACCCAGCGTCTGCTTCGCTGCCGCTCGCATCCCGCTGGCCGCGGCCCCAACAGCTCCTCTCTGTTTCCGCCACTGGCGGCGGTCGTCGCCGTTGCACATCATCTGCAAGTGGCTTGACCGGTACGACGATGACCGTAAGCCCAACTAAATGAAAAGCCCCCTTGGAGGTAGCGACTCCGAGGGGGTTTTTCCTTTTTGGGGTGACGATCTTGACCCTTGACATTCCTGACTTTAGTATATCCGATTCCCCGCAAAAGTCAAGCGCTGTGCAGAAAGTTTACAACTTCGCTCACCCCCCCGGCACCAGCAGTCTCCGCGCCTCGTCGAGGCGGGCGGTGCCGTCGGGGAGGTCGTTGGCAGCCAGCATCTGGCCGGGCGAGACGTGGTAGCGCCGGGCGATGGCGAACAGCTCCTCCCCCGGCTGGGCGTAGCAGATGCGGAGCGACACCTCCGGGTCGGCGGGGGCCAGGGGGTCGCCCAGCTCCACCGCCCCCACGAGAGAGGCCGTCTGCCGCGCCAGCACCGCGCCCTCGGCCCGGACGGTGAGGGACACATCCAGCGCGCCGCCCGCGCTGGCGCATTGCAGGTCCTGAACGCTCAGCCAGCACTCGGGGTAGGCGTCGGCATCCTCGGGCAGGTCGGCGGGCAGGGGCAGGGCGTAGTCCAGCGCCTTTTCGTAGCACTCCATCTCCCCGAGGGTGTTTTCCGCAAAGGCCGACACCACGGCCCGGGCCGTCAGGACGGCTCTCCCCTCCTGCCGCGTCAGGCTCACCGGCCCGAAGGACGCGAAGCAGGCTAAGATCTGCGCTCCGGCGTCGGGCAGAGGGCCGGAGCCCCGCAGCACCGTCGTCTCGTCCAGCGCGCAGAGCAGCGATTCGGTGGCGAGGGTCTGGGGCGTGAGGGTCGTCTCGAAGCGGGTGGAGAAGGCATCGGCCACGCATTGGAGCTGGTAGGGACGCCAGCCGCTCAGCCGCAGCATCGCCGTGGCCGTGAGGGTGGTGGAAGCCGCGCCGTCCTCGGTGGTCTCCCCTTCCGCCGCCGCAAAGCCCACCGGCTCCAGCATGCAGAGGCAGCGGCAGTCCTCGCTGAGGCCCTCTGCATCCAATATCTGGTTGAAGGGCAGGTCGGCGGTCTGGCTGCGGAGGGCGGCGTCCCCTTCGGCCCGCCATCCGCAGAGGACGTGCAAGACCCCCTTCGCCACGGCCTTGCCCTGCATCCGCTTCAGCTCCCGCACCTCGGCGGTGCCGGTGATGTCGAGGATGGCGGCGGGGGGCTTCGGGAAGGTCAGCGCCCCCTCGATGGTCACGAGCTTTTCGAGGGTGGCGGCCCGCCGCACCCCTGCCAGCGTGACCGGCTTCTGCTCGATGCCGCCCTCGCTGAGGGCCGTGATGACCTCGGTGGACAGCTGGGCGTGGACGCTCACCACCAGCCCGTAGGCCCCCCGCACCTCGATGCGGCGGGGGTTGACGGCCCGGCAGTTGAGATATTCGGTCTGGCCCTCGACGCAGGCTGTCCACGCCGTGGCTGCGAAAGAGGGCAGCTCGAGGGCCTTGGTGAAGGGCAGCTTCTGCTCGGTCTGGCACAGCCCCGCCCCCTCTTCGCCCTGATAATACACGGTACAGCGCAAATATCCTTCCAGCGTCAGCCGCCCGGGGGCCAGCTGCTTTTGCAGCACCACCGGCTTTGCGAAGCACTTGACGATGCGCTGCACCGGCGGCAGATAGTCCGAGATCAGTAGTTCGGTCTCGAGGGGCAGCTCCGCCTTGGCGGTGCAGTCCGCACCCGCCGCAGGCAGAACGTCCCGGAACACTTTCAGCTCCATGGTGATGCTCCTTTCCTGTCCTTGCTCTGATGAGAGTGTATGCGGAGCAAAGCCGGGCTATGCCCTGCGCCAGCCCACAGGCGCAAAAAGGCCCCCTCGGGGCGGCTGCTCCGAAGGGGCGGAAGGGTTATTTCAAGAAAAGGGTGTGTAAGGCAGGGCCCGGTATCACTCCTACCTACCACATTTTATTATCGTGACCATTGCGGCGTATGTTTTTTCACCTTTCTGGAATGTACCTGCGTATAGCTCGACGCCATTTCTACCGTAGTATCCCACTTGACTTTTTAAGTGACTATAGAGCGTCAGATTAGAGTAATAGTAACGACCACCAGAACTAGGCCCTCGATCCTCATAGCCACCTAAGTAAATCCACCTCTCATCACCCGGAATAGTAACCGCTGTCCTGCCGGGGGAGGTCAGCTCCATCACGTCCACGAATAACTGCTGGTTTACCTGCAATTTGGCTTTCGTGATGGAATCGAGCGCAGTTACAGACGTTTCGTTCAACATGTTGTTGTTGTCGAGCCATCCTGCGTCAAATCCTTTTGCCACTGCCTCAAGCGTCTCCTTGGCTCTGGCGCTTGCTGTGGTTTCAGAAAGACCCAAATACGCCTTGAGCTTATTTTCAAGCTCCACGGACTCCGTCACAAGGCTCTTGTCGCTGCCGTGGGAGGCGCTGCCGCCGCCGCCAAAGAACCAGTCGTAGAGGGCATCCAGCGGTGCGCAGGCGGTGAGAGTCGCTGCGGTCATCACGCCCGCAAGGGTGAGGGCAAGGAATTTTTTCCGTTTCATGGTCGTATCCTCCTTTTTCTTGGGTGTTTTTGACACTTCCATTATAGCACCCCCCCCCCCCCAGGTAGATATATACAAGGTGGTAGAGGTGCAAGTGCCATTCGCGCAGGTTTTGGGGCGATTCACGCAGAAAAAAGCCCCCGGGGAGGTCGCAACTCCTTGGGGGCTTTGCATTTTGGGGGGATATTCCTGACGGAAGACAAGCGCGGTGCGGAAGGTTTACAAGGCTGCTGCCTAGGGCAGGCCCGTCTTCGTACAACCTCTCAGTCTCACTCCGTTCGACAGCTCCCCTAGTAGGGGAGCCTCTGGCGAAGAGGAGAAGTTTTCCGCTATGCCAAAGCCTCCCCTACTAGGGGAGGTGGCACGGCGTCAGCCGTGACGGAGAGGTTGTACGAAGGGAGAGGCTTTCCTCTGTAGGAAAGTCCGGCTCGTGGCATCGTTTCCTGTATCTTTTTGGCGAAGTTTATGGTATACTTGTTTTGCGGTTCATCCCCGCTATCTTACGGGAGAGGGGGTGAAAGGTTTGAATCATTTACTCACAATTTTGGAGTCTGTCGTGGCAAATGTAATTTCTCATTACATCTGCAAGTGGCTTGGCAAACTCGACAAGAACCGTAAGCCCGACTAAAGGAAAGCCCCCGGGGAGTTGCCGCTCCTTGGGGGCTTTTCTTTCCGTGGGTGAAAAAGTTTGGAACATACTCACAATTCCATCTTTAGTATATGCCATTCTCCGCAAAAGTCAAGCGCTGCACAGAAAGTTTACAAGCCTGCCCTCTGTCCAACCTCTCCGTCAGCGCTGACGCGCTGCCACCTCCCCTAGTAGGGGAGGCTTTGGCAGTCCGCATCGTTTCCTGTATCTTTTTGCCGAAGTTTATGGTATACTGGGGATGCGGCTCGTCCCGCCCAATCTACCAAGGATGGGAGAAGGGGGGTGTCGCCTTATGGCGTATATTTTTTCTTTTGTTCTGTCCGTCGCAGCGAATGTAGCGTCCTACTACATCTGCAAGTGGCTTGACGGATGGCTGAAGGGCCGTAAGCACTAAAAAGGACCCCCTTTCGGAGATTGCAGCTCCGGGAGGGGGTCTTTCCTTTGGGTGCGCCGATGGCGTATTTGCTTTTTCTTTTGCTACTTTTATTATATGCCATTCCCCGCAAAAGTCAAGCGTTGCACAGAAAGTTTACAGAAACCGCCGCGCAGCGGCCTTCCATTTCTTTCAGTCCTGCGTTTCTTTCCGGATGCCGAACAGCCTCCGGAGCAAGCCTCTCAGGCACTTGGGGCTTTTGAGAACGACCACCTGCATAGAGCCGACCACCTTTCGTCGCTTGATACGCCATTATAGGCGGTCTGCGCCCGGAATGTTCCGGTTCAGCTCAGGATCGGCCCGTCCGGCACCGTCTCCACCACCACCAGCGCGCCCTTTTGGGTGGAGATGGTGATGCAGTCGGAGCCATCGGCATACTCGTTGCTGACGCCAAGGGGGTAGCCTGCGGTGAGGACGGCGTCGGTCAGCTCGTAGAAGGAGCCCCGCTCCGAGACCCCCTCTGCCCTGCCCTCCATCGGGAAGACCGAGAGGTAGAAATACTCATTCCTAGGGTAGCGGCGGGTCTCGCCGGGCATCACGAAGGTGATGCGGCTGCGCTCGTCCAGAAGCGTGGCCCGGACGCCCCGCTGTTCGAGGCCGAGGCCGGTGCAGAGGTTGGCCAGCGTATGCTCGAGGCGTCTGCCGCCCAGTACACCCAGCAGCAGCGCCTCGTCGAAGCCCTTTTCGGAGGCCAGCTTTGCCGCGTACTCGGTGTCGGTGTCGTCCTTGACGTGGGGCAGGATGATGGTGTCGCCGCCCTCCTGCGCCGGGCAGGGCGCGGTGTCGAAGTCGCCCACGATGATGTCGGGGCGGCAGTGGAGCGGCGCACAGTTGCGGTAGCCCGCGTCGCAGGCAATGATGGTGTCGCCGGGCCGCAGGGCCGACGCCAGCGAGGCGCTGACCGGGCAGGCGGAAATGATAACACAGCGGGACATTACAACCCCCTCCTCTGCCACTCCTTCACATCCTTGACCTCATCGTACATGGCGCAGTAGCTGTCGTAGCGGGTCTGGGAGAGCTTGCCTTCCGCAAGGGCGGCGCGGACGGCGCAGCCCTTCTCGGAGCGGTGGGAGCAGCCGGTGAACTGGCACGCGCCGAGGTAAGGCCCGAACTCCGGGAAGGCGTGTTCCAGATTTTCTTTCGGGATGAAGCCCGCCCGGCTGGCCTCGAGGCTGGCGAAGCCCGGGGTGTCGGCAATGCGGCCCCCGAAGGCTTCAAAGATGGTCACCTCGCGGGTGGTGTGACGGCCACGGCCCAGCTTCTGGCTGATGGCGGCGGTCTGGCGCTCCACGTCGGGCAGGAGGGCATTCAGCAGGGTGGATTTGCCCACGCCGGAGTTGCCGCAGAAGGCGCAGAGACGGCCATTGATCCAGTGTTTGATGTCGTCCAGACCCTCGCCGGTGGCGTAGTCGATGCGGATGAAGGGCAGGGTCGATTTCTCGTAGGCGCTGCGCAGGAACTCCGCCTCGGCGAGGTCGCCTTTGGTGCAGACGATGACGGGCTGGACGCCCTTGTCCACCGCGATGGCCGAGAGCTTATCCAGCACGAGGGTGCTGGGGGTGGGCTGGGTGGTGCTTGCCACGAGGAACAGCACGTCGAGGTTCGCCATGGGCGGGCGGACGAAGATGTTCCGCCGGGGCGCGATGTCCGCGATGACCGCCCCGCCGTTCTCGGTCTCCAGCGTCACCACGTCGCCCGCCACGGGGGTGATCTTCTGCTTGCGGAAGATGCCCCGGGGCTTGCACTCCACGATGCCTTCCGACGTCTTGACGTAATAAAATCCGCCGATGCCTTTTGTGATATAACCTGTCATACCTTCTCCTTTAGCCCAGCCAGGACGTCCACCAGTCGCTGAGACCGCCGCCGGTGGAAGAAGCCGAGCTGTCGCCGGTGCTCTCGCTGGAAGAGCTGCTGCCCCCGAAGAGGCCGCCCCACCAGCCGCCGGAGCCGTCGCCGCTCCCGGTGCTCTCGCTGGGTGCTTCGGGTTCCGGTGCAGGCTCGGGGCCTGCGCTGACCACGACGCTGACCCGGGTGTTCAGCTTGGCCGATGCGCCCTCGCCGGGGTTCTGGCTGATGATGCTGCCCACGGGCTGGTCGCTGTACTGCTCCGTCTGGCTGCCCAGACCCAGTTTCCGCTGCACCAGCAGGGTGCGGGCGTCCTCCACGCTCATGCCGATGAGGCTGGGGACTTTGGTGGTGGTGGCCACCTGCGGGCGGCTGACGTAGATCACCACCGTGGTGCCTGCGGCCACCTGACTGCCTGCGGCGGGGTCGGTGCGGATGATGGAGCCTGCGGCCACCGACTCATCCACGGCCTGGGTGACCAGCACCGACACGCCCAGGTCCTTCAGCTGCTGTTCGCCGTCGGCCTGCACGTAGTTGGTCAGGTCGGGGACGGTGACGTAGTGGATGCCGAGGCTGACGGTGAGGGTCACGCTCTGGCCCTCGCGGACGGTGCGGCCCGCCACCGGCGACTGCTTGTAGACATAGCCTGCGGCGTAGTCGTTGTTGTACTCCTCTTCCCAGTTGACGACCACCTGACCGGAGGCCACCTGCTCAGAGGCGTTCACCTCGTCCTGGGTCATGCCGCTGAAATCGCCCAGCACGATGTCGTCGCTTTTGGTCATGATGTTGCTGGAATCGTTCAGGATGGTCCAGCACAGGGCCGCACAGGCCAGCGCAAAGGCCGTCGTGATGCCCAGCAGCACCGGCATAAAGCCGCTGCGCTTCTTCTTTTTCGCCTTGGGGCGGGCGGGATTCGCCGCCGGTCTCTCCGGGGGTCTGCGGATGCTGCGTTTCTGCGGCATGGGGTCATTCACCACCTTTTCAGGTTCTTCTTTTACATATTGATACTGGAACGTGACGGAGGGGTCCTGCACGTAGGCGTCCAGCGCTTCCAGCATCTCTGCGGCGCTGGAATACCGGTTGACCGGCAGCTTCGCCATGGCGCGCTCCGTAATCTGCACGAGGCCCGGCGGCACCTCCGGGGCAAGCTCGGCCAGCGGCTTCGGGGTGTCCCGGATCTGCTTGCGGGCCACCTCCACCATGTCGTCGGCGTCGAAGGGCAGCCTGCCCGAGAGCATCTCGTACATCATGACGCCCACGGAGTAGATGTCGCTCTTGGGGTCGGTCTCCTCCCCCTTCGCCTGTTCGGGGCTGATGTAGTGGACGCTGCCCATGGCCTTTTTGCCGTTCTGGATCTGGTTCTCGGCCCGGGAGATGCGGGCGATGCCAAAGTCCATCATCCGCAGCTGGCCGTTGTCCAGCAGCATGATGTTCTGGGGCTTGATGTCCCGGTGGACGACGCCGTTGCGGTGGGCGTGGTCGAGGGCGCGGAGGATCTGGGCGATGAAGTGGACGGTCTCCCGGCTGGTGATCTTGCCGCCCCGCTCGTTGAGGTACTCCCGGAGGGTCATGCCCTCCACGCACTCCATGACGATATACTGTAAGTTTTCGCCCACGGAGACGTCGTAGACCTTGACGATGTTGGGGTGGTTGAGCAGGGAGATGGCCTTGGACTCGTTCTTGAAGCGGCGGACGAGGTCGGCGTCATGCATCAGCTCCTGACGCAGCACCTTGACGGCCACCACCGTGCCTTCCGGCACAGGCCCGCCGGGGGCAGAGACCACGGCCTTGTAGACGTTGGCCATGCCGCCTGCGCCGATGAGCTCCTGAATGGTGTAGAGCCCGTCCAGCGTCTTGCCGATGAGATTATCCATGCTTCACCTCCAGCGGCTCCACGCCCAGCAGCAGCGCGGTGATGTTGTCGGGGCCGCCGCCCGCGTTGGCGGCGTCCACCAGCCGGTCGGGGATGTCGTAGAACCCGCCCTTGGTGAAGATCTCCTCGATCTTTTCTTTGGGCAGGACGTTGGTGAGGCCGTCGGTGCAGAGCAGGATCATATCGCCCTTCTGCACCGGCACGCTGGTGAACTCGGGGTCGAGGCGGTAGTCCACGCCCAGCGCCCGGGTGATGATGTTCTTCTGGGGGTGATGCTCGGCTTCCTCGGCGGTGATGGTGCCGCAGTCCACCAGCTCCTGCACGTAGGAGTGGTCGTGGGTGAGCTGGGTGAGCCTGCCGTCCCGGACGAGGTAGGCCCGGGAGTCGCCTGCGTGGCAGATAAAGGCGCTGCCGCCCCGCACGAGGGCGCAGACCGCCGTGGTGCCCATGCCCGCCAGCTCCTCCTCCCGGGAGGCTTTCTGGAAGACGAAGCGGTTGGCGTTGATGAGCGCCCGCTTCAAAAACTTTTCCTCGTCGCCGGGCAGGCACTGGGCGTACTGCTCGTGGAAGCTGTGCTCGATGACGTCGCAGGCGCTCACGGAAGCCTCACGGCCTCCCCGCGCACCGCCCATGCCGTCGCACACGAGGCCCCAGGCTGCGTCGCTGTTCAGCTCGCCTGCCCGGTAGTCGTCCTGATTCTCGGGGCGGACGCTGCCAACGTCTGTTTTTCCTGCAAGTTTCATAGGATTCTCCTTCTCAAACTTTGCCGTTCATCTCGTCGCGGCGGAGCTGGCCGCAGGCGGCGCTGATCTCGCTGCCCAGACGGCGGCGGACGGTGGCGTTGACGCCGAGGCTTTCCAGCTTCTGCTGGAAGCGCCGGACGTTGGCGGCGTCGGTGGCCGAATAAGGGCTGCCGTCCACCGGGTTGATGGGGATGAGGTTGACGTGAGCGCCCATCCCCCGGATGAGGTCGGCCAGCTGCCTGGCGCAGGCGTCGGAGTCGTTGACCCCCCGCACCATGGAGTACTCGAAGCTCACTCTCCGGCCCGTCGTCTCCTGATACCGGCGCACGGCCTGCATCAGCACCTCCACGGGGTAGGCGTCGTTCACCGGCATCATGCCGCTGCGGATGTCGTTGTTGGGGGCGTGGAGGGAGACGGAGAGGGTGAGCTGGAGCTTCTTCTCGGCCAGCTGGTCGATCTTCGGCACGAGGCCGCAGGTGGAGAGGCTGATGTTCCGCATCCCGATGTTCACGCCCTCGGGGGACGAGATGTTCTCGAGAAAGCGCATGACTTCGTCGAAATTATCCAGCGGCTCGCCAATGCCCATCAGCACGATGTGGGAGATGCGCTCCCCGATGTCCTTCTGGGCGGTGTAAATTTCGGAGCAGATCTCGCCCGCCTCGAGGTTGCGCACCCGGCCCGCCTGGGTCGAGGCGCAGAAGCGGCAGCCCATCCGGCAGCCCACCTGAGTGGACACGCAGACCGTGTTGCCATAGTGGTAGCGCATGACGACGGTCTCGATGCAGTTGCCGTCGGCCATCCGCAGCAGGTACTTCACAGTGCCGTCCTTGGCCTCCTGCCGCCGCTCGATGATGGGCGCGGCGATGTAAAATGCCTCCTCGAGCTTTGCCAGCAGGGCTTTGGGCTGGTCGGTCATGGCCGAAAAGTCGGTCACGAGCTTCTGGTGGACCCAGTGGAAGATCTGCTTCGCCCGGAAGCCGGGCTGGCCCATCGCTTTCAGCTCCGCTGTCAGCTGTTCCAGCGTCAGGGAGGATATACAGCGTTTAGTCTCCATGAAAATCTCCTTTTGTCAGGAATCACGTTTCTGCATCGCGCAGAGGAAAAAGCCGTCCATGCCGGTGCGGGTGGGAACGGAAAGCGCACCCCAGTCCCCCACGGTCATCCCGGCCGGGAAGCGGACGTCCGGCGTCACCACCCGGAACTCCGGGTGGCGGCCCACGAAGGCCCGCACCTGCTCTTCGTTCTCGGCAGGGTCGATGGTGCAGGTGGAGTAGACCAGACGCCCGCCCTCTTTCAGATGGGCGGCGGCTGTATCCAGAATGGCCGACTGGGTGGCCAATAATTCATCGTGACGCGCTTTTTCGAGGGTCTTGTACCGGATGTCCGGCTTCTTGGCGAGGATGCCGAGGCCGCTGCAGGGGGCGTCTACCAAAATGGCGTCCGCCATGGGCAGGTCGGCATCCGGTCTGGTGCCGTCGGAGACCCTGGGCTCCACGTGGGCAAACCCCATCCGCTCCACGGCCTTGCGGATGAGCTGGACGCGGTTCTCGCTGACGTCGCAGCTCACCAGCCGCCCTTCGTCCCCCATCTCCTCGATGAGGAGCAGGCTCTTGCCGCCGGGGGCAGCGCAGAGGTCGAGGACGGTATCGCCGGGCTTTGCCTCCACACAGAGGGCGGCAAGCTGGCTGGCCTGCCCCTCCACGTGGAAGAAGCCGTCCCGGAAAAGCCCGCTCTCCGCCGGGCTCCCCTCGAAGCGGGCTAAGACGCTGCCCGGCACAAGGCCCGGGGCGGCGGTCTTCGCGCCCGAGGCCAGCAGCTTTTCGCAGAGGGCTTCCGGCGTCCCCTTCAGGGGGTTGGCCCGAAGGCTGGTCAGACCGCCGTCGGCGGTGTGGGTCAGGATGTCCAGCGCCTCGTCGGGGTACTTCTCGTGGAGGAACTGTGCCACATCCCGGCCCGCCGAGCCCAGCACCATCAGCCGCTCCACCTCGTCGGCAAAGACGGCAGAGCCGAGGTCATAGCCGATGGCCCGGCGCAGCACGGCGTTCACGAGGCCGGAGGCGCTGGCTTTTTTGAAGGTGCGGGTCAGCTTGACGGCCTCATTGACCGCCGCCGAAGCAGGCACCTGCATATAGCGGGCCTGCGCCAGCGCGGCGCGGAGGATTTCCCGCACCTGCGGGTCGAGCCTGGCAAGCCCTTTGGGCAAAAACTGGCTCAGGATATAGTCCAGCGTCCCCTGATGTTCCAGCACGGTATAAAAGATCGCGCTGGCAAATGCTTTCTCGCGGCCTTCCAGCTTCTGGCGGCGCAGCTCTGCGTCGAGGATGAGGTTCGAAAAACCGTCCTGCTCCTGCCGCACCAGCGCCGCCACCGCCGCCGCGCGGGGGTTCGGGCCGCTCACAGGCTGTCCC
>OGYV01002496.1_pt1 | contig 11921 bp, 12 predicted proteins | sample 1576651 | NCBI WGS metagenome assembly OGYV01 (sample SAMEA3541570, study PRJEB24748) | human gut metagenome | biome: human gut; feature: human-associated habitat; material: faeces | place: China | collected 2012
GGAAGCCACGAACGAGTAGGACGAGCTGTCATCCCGAGCGAGCGGCGCTCGGGGGCTGTTGATGGTTTCTTGACATTCTCGTGCTATGCTCCTTCGCATGCGCGGCAAGACGAATGCGGAGGAGCGAGAAGAACGTGAGCGAACAGAAAGCGGCCATCGAGCGGAACGGCGAGGCCACGCTGCTGGTGGTCGACGACGAGCCGGAAATCGTCGCGCTTTTGGACGAGTACTTCACGGGTTTAGGCTACCGCGTGCTCACCGCCGAAGACGGGGCAACCGCGCTCAAACGCGCCGAACAGAGCCCCGACCTCATCGTGCTGGACGAGCCCACGAGCGCGCTCGACCCTATCTCCACGTCGAAGATCGAGGAGCTGGCCATGCAGCTCAAGGAGCAGTACACGATCGTCATCGTCACGCACAACATGCAGCAGGCGGTGCGTATCTCCGACCGCACGGCGTTTTTCCTGCTCGGCGAGCTCATCGAGTGCGATGACACGCAGCAGCTGTTCTCGCAGCCGCAGGATAAGCGCACAGAGGATTACATCACAGGGAGGTTTGGCTGATGAGAAGCCGGTTTGATGAACAGCTCGCGCTCCTGAACAAGGAGATGATCGAGATGGGCGCACTGTGCGAGGAAGTCATCGCACTCGCGTCCAAGGCCCTCACGGAGGCAGATCCGGAGCTGGCAAAGCGGGTCGCGCCGCTCGATGCCGAGATCGACCAGAAAGAGCGCAACATCGAGTCGCTGTGCCTCAAGCTCCTGCTCCAGCAGCAGCCCGTCGCGCGCGACCTGCGCCAGATCTCGGCGGCGCTGAAGATGATCACGGACATGGAGCGCATCGGCGACCAGGCCGAGGACATTGCGGAGATCATCCAGTTTCTCGCCGGACGTTCGGCGGAAAATGACGATCTGCTGCGCGAAATGGCCCGCTCGACCATCCATATGGTCACGGAAAGTGTTGACGCTTACGTTCAGCGTGATACAATGCTGGCAGAGACGGTCATTGCCGAGGACGATGTCGTGGACAACGCCTTCGACGAGGTCAAGCGCCGGCTGATCGACAAGATTGCCGCCCATCCCGACGACGGGGAGTACGCGCTCGACCTGCTCATGATCGCCAAATACTTCGAGCGCATCGGCGACCACGCGACGAACATCGCCGAGTGGGTGATCTTCTCGGTCACCGGGGTGCACAAGGAGGGGTGAGCCATGATCTGGTGTGTGGAGGACGACGCCAGCATCCGCGACATTGAGGTCTATACGCTCTCGTCCACGGGGTTTGACGCCCGCGGCTTTGCCGACGGTGTCTCGTTCTGGTCGGCGCTCCAGACGGAGAAGCCCGATCTGGTCGTGCTCGACGTGATGCTGCCCGGTGTGGACGGCATCGAGCTGCTGCAGCGCATGAAGGCGTCGGCGGAGCTGCGCACCATCCCGGTCGTCATGGCCACGGCCAAGGGCGCGGAGTATGACAGGATCCGCGGCCTCGACCTCGGTGCGGACTACTACCTCGTCAAGCCGTTCGGCGTGATGGAGCTTGTGTCCTGCGTCAAGGCGGTGCTGCGCCGCTACCAGCCGGAAAAGGCTGCGCATCTGCTGCGCAGCGATGGGCTCGTCGTCGATCTCAATGCACACACGGTCACGGTCGACGGCGCGCGCGTCGCGCTTACGTATAAAGAATTTGAACTTCTGCGCCTGTTTCTGTCCCATCCGGGCATGGCGTTCACGCGCGACCAGCTCTTTCAGGAGATCTGGGGCATGGACTACTGCGGCGAGACCCGCACGGTCGATATGCACATTCGGACGCTCCGGCAGAAGCTCGGTCCCTATGGACGGCGGATCGAAACGGTGCGCAATGTTGGCTACCGCATGGAGGCAACGACATGACCAAAAAGATTTTTCAATCGATCCTGCTCGTGGCCGGGTGTGTGCTGCTGGCGAGCCTGTTGATCATCATGGGCTTCCTGTACGACTATTTCGGCGGCGTGGAGGAAAACCAGCTGCGCGACGAGCTGAGCCTCGCCGCGGCGGCCGTTGAGGACGGCGGCACGGACTATCTGGCCCGGCTGACGGCCGACCGCTACCGCCTGACGTGGATCGCGGCTGACGGCAGCGTTCTGTACGATACCAGGACCAACGCCGAGAGCCTTGAGAACCACGCCTCGCGCGCCGAGGTCAGCCAGGCGCTGACTACCGGCACCGGCGAGAGCACGCGCTATTCCTCGACGCTCATGGAAAAGACCATGTACTACGCCCAGCGGCTCGATGATGGTACGGTGCTGCGCATCTCCATCAGCCGCGCGACGGTCGGCATGATCGCCGTCGGCATGATCCAGCCGCTGCTGATCGTGCTCATCGTGGCGCTCATCCTCTCGGGCCTGCTGGCCAGGCGGCTGTCGCGGCGCATCGTTGACCCGCTCAACAGCCTCGACCTTGAGCACCCGCTCGACAACGACGCCTATGAGGAGCTCTCCCCGCTGCTCAAGCGCATCCACCGCCAGCACGTCGAGATCCAGACGCAGCTGCGCGAACTGCGCGAAAAGACCGACGAGTTCACGCAGATCACCGGCAGTATGCGCGAGGGACTTGTCCTGCTCGACGAGCACGGCAGCATCCTGAGCATCAACGCTGCGGCGCAGTTGCTCTTCGACGCGGACGCGCAGTGCGTGGGCAGGGACTTTCTCACCATCGAGCGCAGCCACGAGATCAGCGCCGCCATTCAGGCCGCCGTCACGGACGGCCACAGCGAGGTGCGCGCCGAGCGCGCTGGCCGCGTGTATCAGTTCGACATCAGCCGCATCACATCCGACGGAAAATTTCTCGGCACGGTCATCCTCGCCTTCGACATCACGGAGCAGGAATTTGCCGAGCGCAACCGCCGGGAGTTCACGGCGAATGTTTCGCACGAGCTCAAAACGCCGCTGCAGGGCATCATCGGCAGCGCCGAACTGATCGAAAACGGCATGGTCAAGCCCGACGACCTGCCGCGCTTCGTCGGCCACATTCACGCCGAGGCCGCGCGCCTCGTCACGCTCATTGATGATATCATCCGCCTGTCCCAGCTCGACGAGGGCGACGCCATGCCGACGGAACCGGTCGATCTGCTCGCTGTGTCACAGGAAGCGGCGGAGAACCTGCACGACGCTGCCGCTGCGCGGGATGTCACGCTCAGCGTCACGGGTCAGCCGGTTGTCATGCCCGGTGTGCGCCGCCTGATTTATGAGATCGTTTACAATCTCTGCGACAACGCCATCAAGTACAACGTTGACGGAGGGCGCGTGGATATTGCGGTCGCGTCCGGCACGGACGGCAGCAGCATCACCGTCGCCGATACCGGCATCGGCATTGCGCCGGAGCATCAGAGCCGCGTGTTCGAGCGCTTCTACCGCGTGGATAAGAGCCACTCCAAGGCGTCCGGCGGCACGGGTCTGGGCTTGTCGATCGTGAAGCACGCCGTGCAGTATCACCATGGCCGCATCGAGCTCGAGAGCACGCCGGGCGCAGGCACGACCATCCGTGTCGTGTTCCCGAATGCGTGAGCAGCAAAACAAAAAGACGAGATTTTCACGGATGAAAATCTCGTCTTTTTTTATAGATTTTCAATAACAGGCGACGTTTGGCTTTCAGCGCGGCGGCCTGACAAGCCGATCCGCTGAACCGTAAGTCTGAGCTGCGCGGGGGGGGAAAAAACAGCAAGGCTCTGCCGCTCAGAAAACAGCGTCGACAAGCCGTCTGGTGTAATCTGACTGCGGGTGCAGGATGACCTCGTCGGGCAGACCGCTCTCCACGATCCTGCCGTCATGGAGAACGATGACCCTGCCGCAAAACTGCTGTACCAGCGCGATGTTGTGGCAGATGAAGAGATAGGCCAGCTTCTTTTCCTTCTGCAGCTGCTGCAGAAGCTCGATGATCTGCTTTTGTACGGTCACGTCCAGTGCGGAGGTGGCCTCGTCAAAGATGAGGATACGCGGGTCGTTCATCAGCTCCCTCGCAATAGCCGCGCGCTGGCACTGGCCGCCGGAGACCTGATGAGGATAGCGCGCGAGAAATGTGCCCGGCAGGCCGCAGCTTTCCAGCAGCGCGCGCGCCTTCGCCTCGCGCTCGGCCTTTGCTACGCCCTTATTGCGCAGACTCTCGCAGATGCCGTCGCCCAGTGTGCGGCGCGGATCGAAGGAGTCGGCCGGTGACTGAAAGACCATCTGGATCTTCGCGTAGACCGGGATCAGAGCCCTCTCTCTGAGCCGGGTGATATCTTGCCCGTCGATGAAGATCTGCCCGCCGGTGGCGTCGATCTGGCGGGTGATGAGCCTGGCGATCGTGGACTTGCCGGAGCCGGATTCGCCAACGATGCCGAGAATCTCACCGGGCTGTACCTCAAAGCTCACATGATCGACGGCGAGAAATTCATCCCTGCCGGCGCGGGAAAAGGCTTTGGAGAGGTCTGTGACCTTCAGGATCGGTTCCATTTATGCCTTCTCCCTCCTCAGTCTCGGAACTGCGCTCAGCAGCTTTACCGTGTAGTCATTTTGCGGATTTTCCAGCACGTCCTTCGCCGCTGCGTATTCCATTACGCGGCCGTTGGAGAGCACGACGATGCTGTCTGCCATAGCGGAGACGACGCCGATGTCGTGCGTCACGATGATGATCGCGGTGCCGAAGGCCTCGCGGATATGCAGCATTTCTTCCACGACCTGCCGCTGTACGGTCATGTCGAGCGCGGAGGTGGGCTCGTCCGCCAGGAGAACGGCCGGATTCATCAGCATAGCGATCGCAATGCCCGCGCGCTGATTCATACCGCCGGAGAGCTCGAAGGGATAGCTGTCCCAGATCCGCTCACCGTCCTGAAAGTGCAGCTTTTCAAAGAGCTCCAGCGCAGCGCGCTTTGCCTCGGCCACATCCACCTTGCGGTGCGCCGCCATGCTCTCGATGATCTGCTCGCCGATCGTGCGGGTCGGGCTCAGGGACGCGCCGCAGTCCTGAAAGATCATGCCGATCTTCTCGCCGCAGATCCTGCGCAGCTCCTTGGGCGGCACGTCCGGAAGACTTTTTCCTTCAAACCAGATGTCGCCCCTCGTGACCATGCCGCTGCTGCCCAGAAGCCCCATTGCGGCCTTGATCAGCGTGGATTTGCCCGAGCCGGACTCACCCACCAGACCGAGGATCTCGCCGGGATGGAGCTGAAAACTCACGTCATGGACGACAGGCTCCCCGTTGAAGGAGACCTCCACATGCTGATAGTCCAATAATACTGCCATAAAAAACGACCTCATTCGGATGTTGTCTGAAAAACGGGCATCGGCTCAAAACGGAAACCTTCCGCGCTGAGCCCATGTCCGTCCGGGGAGCTGAGGGGCGGATGCTTCCGCCCCTCTTTCTTTTGCTTACTGGATATCGAGATCCGCGGTCAGCTCGTAGAAGTCGCAGGTGTGTGCTTCGAGACCGGAGACGTTGGCCTTCATGATCATGCTCATGCGCAGGAAGGAGCAGAAGACGTAGGAGTTGTCGTCCAGCAGCTGCTGCTGCATCTCGACGGCGATCTTCGCACGCTCGGCCGGATCGAAGGTGGTGCGCAGCTGGACGGCAAGCTTCTCGAGCTTGTCGCTGTGGTGGCCGCCGGAGTTCTTGACCGATTCGTCCAGACAGTAGGTGTCGAAGAAGTTCTGGGGATCGCCCAGGCCGGCGTTGACGTTGGCGCTGACCCAGATGTCCCATGCCGTGGGATCCTTGCGGATGCTGTTGTGATCCTTGGTGCAGTTGATCTGTACGTCAATGCCGATGTCCTTGAGCGTGGACTGCGCGGATTCGGCCAGCAGGGGCAGCTCCTGACGGGACGGGTAGGTCAGCCAGCGGATCGTGAGCTTGACGCCGTTCTTTTCGCGGATGCCGTCACCGTCGGTGTCGACCCAGCCGGCGGCCTCCAGCCCGGCCTTGGCCTGATCGGGATCAAAGGACACGGTCTGAATGCCCTGACCGAACGCGAAGCTGTCGGGGAAGGCACCGGTCGCGGTGTAGCCGTAGCCGTTGAGCAGCACGTTGACGAAGTCCTGCTTGTTGATGCCCATGGCGATCGCCTTGCGGACGGCGGGATCGCTCATGATCGTATAGCCGGAGTTCTCCTTGTTGAGGTTCATCATGCCCCAGAAGCAGCGGCTGGTCTGGATGCTGGTGAACTTGTAGTTGTCATTCTCAAAGAGCGGATAGCTGGCATAGGCCATGCCGTAGGCCGCATCGATTTCGCCGGACTGGAGCGCCATGGCCAGCGTGTCACCGTCGGAAATGGTGCGGACAGTGATCTCGTCAACCTTCACCTCGCCGTCCCAGTAGTTGACGTTTTTGATGAGATTCACATGGTCGTCCGTGACGACTTCAGTCGCCACATAGGGACCGGTGCCGACGACGCAGCCGTTGTCGGGGATACCGACTTCCATGTCGATGATGCAGCCATAGGCCTCGGAGAGATAGTTCATCAGAATGGGGTTGGGCTCGGAGGTGACGATGGTCAGCTTCTGACCGTCGGCTTCCATCGAGGCGATCTTGAGGTTGCCGGCGGCGCGCTCGTGGACCTCGATCAGGTGCTCGAGACAGGCCTTGACCGCGGCGGCGTCACACTTCTTGCCGTTGGAGAAGCAGACCGCATCCTTGAGCACGATCTCCCATGTGGTCGCATTGATGTTGGCGGCGCTCTGCGCCAGCCACGGCTCGAGCGTGCCGTCGTCCGCAATCTTCATCAGCGTCTCGCCGACGCCGTAGCGGATGCAGGCCCAGCCGGAATAGGCCTCGTGGGGGTTGATCGTCGGCTCTTCGTTTTCGGCGTTGAAGGTGGTGTCGCCGAAGACAAAGGTCTTTTTTCCGCCGGATTGGGCGGGTGCGTTGGAGTTGCCGCAGCCGGCCAGAATGCCGAGCGAGAGGCAGAGCGCCAGAAGGGAAGCTAGGATCTTTTTCATGTTTTCTGTTTCCTTTCCTTTGTTTATATAGGGCCCGAATTATCGTGCCCGGGAGTTCTTTGGGTCCATGTAGTCGCGCACGGTGTCGCCCAGAAGATTGAAGATCACGACCGACAGGAAGATCGCGAAGCCGGGCGACAGTACGAGCCATGGGTAAGTCTGCAGCATGCTGCGTCCGCCGCTCATCATATTGCCCCACTCGGCCATGGGCGGCTGCGCGCCAAGATTCAGGAAGCTCAGCCCTGCGAGCTCCATCATCATCGTGCCGATGTCCAGCATGGCCGTGACCAGGATTGGGCCGAGGATATTCGGCAGGATATGCCGCAGGATCATCTGCATGGAGCTGTCGCCGGAGAGCCGTGCCGCTGCCACAAAGCCGCTGCTTTTGAGCGCCAGCGTCTGACTTCGCGCCACGCGCGCATATTTCGGCCAGCTGATGACCGCCAGCGCGAGCACCGCGTTGCTGACGCCGCCGCCCAGCATCGCCGCGATCGCCAGGGCAAAGACCAGCCCCGGAAAGGCCAGACACACGTCCGAGATGCGCATCACGACGGAGTCCATCGCGCCGCCGTAGTAGCCGCAGAGCGTGCCGACGGCGGTTCCGAAGACCGAGATGACGCCGACGAGCGCCAGCGTGGAGAAGATGCTTGTCTGCGCGCCGACCACAACGCGGGAGAACATGTCGCGCCCATAGCGGTCGGTGCCCATCCAGTGCTCGGCCGAAGGCGGGAGAAGCGACTTTGACAGGTCCTGCGCATAGGGGTCGTAAGGGACGATCTTGTCCGCAAAGATCGCAACGAGAAGCAGCGCTGCCGTCAGGAGCAGAAAGAGGGTCAGACGGATCCTGATACGGTTCTTCCTGACTTTTTGTACACGGACTGTGACGGTTTCGTTCATCGCTCGATCCCTCCCAGCCGGATTCTCGGATCAAGGAAGTGATAGCTCAGGTCGGTGATCAGGTTGACCACGACGTAGATGATGGCCATCCACATCACGTAGGCCTGAATGATCGGGTAGTCGCGCATGTTGATCGCATCCACCGCCAGCTTGCCGACGCCGTCCCACATGAAGATGGACTCGACGATGGCCGTGCCGCCGAGCAGTGAGCCGATCGAAAGCGTCAGCAGCGTGATGATCGTCACGAGCGAGGCCTTCATGACGCTCTTGATCAGGGTCGTGGAGAACTTTACGCCTCTGGCCCTGGCACCGAGCACGTAATCCTTGCTCAGCTCATCCAGAACGGTTGCGCGGACCTGCCGCAGATACTTGGCCGACATGGCGATCGCCAGCGTCAGGGCGGGCAGCGCCACACTCTGCAGGCTGACGCCGCCGGAGATGACCGGAAACCAGCCGAGCCTGATCGCAAAAAAGTACATCAGCAGCAGGGAGACGAAAAAGTTCGGCAGAGAGTTGCCGATAAAGCTCGCTGTGCGGATCACGTAATCGGTCGCCGTGTTCTGCTTCACCGCCGACCAGATCCCGAGCGGGATCGAGATCAGTACGGTCAGCAATATGGAAACGGCCGTCAGCAAAAGCGTGGCCGGCAGCTTGGAGACGAAGGTTGAGAACACCGGCTTGTTCGAGACGTAGGAGGTGCCCATGTCACCCCTGAGCAGATTGCCGAGCCACGTGAAGTACTGCACGACAAAGGGCTTGTCCAGACCCAGCTCTGCTCTGGCGTTGTCGATCATTTCCTGCGAAACCGTACCGCTCGTGTTCTCCATTTTCTGCTCGACCACGTCGCTGCCGGCAATTCGCATCATGCCGTAGGACAAAAATGTGATCGCAAGCAGGATCGGGATCAGCTGCAGCAGGCGCTTGAGCGCGTAGTTTTTCATGCCGTGCCTCTCCTGTTATTTGAAAGCTGCGATGGTGAAGATCGGCGTGGGATTGAAGAACTCGTCGATCTCGGCATAGATGCGTTTATAAGCGCCTTTGTCCACGGTGACACGCTCAAAGCCGGCCTCGATGAGCAGCTGCACGTCCCACTGCGGGCGCGGCCCGTGATAGGCGCCGATCTCCATCGTGATGGCATCGTTTTCGGCCATCAAATAGTCCGACACCAGCTTGTGCGCGTGGTTTTCGGGCAGCTCGTGCTTCTCTCCTCCTTGCTGCTCATCTTCCGGCGCGGCGCTGTAATCCGCGTCAAAGTTGATGAGCACACCGCCGGGCTTGAGGATCCTGTACCACTCCCGATAGGCCTTTTCGACATGCGGCAGCGTCCATGTCAGATTCCGTGTCACCAGCACGTCGAAGCTCTCCGGCTCGAAGTCCGGGTTTTCTGCGTCCATGATCCGGAACGTGGCGTCCAGCCCCAGAACGGCGGCCATATGCTCGGCGTGTTCGATCATGTCCGGTGTCAGGTCGATGCCGGTCGCTTCGTGCCCCTCGGCGGCAAACAGGCAGGCGAAGAAGCCGGTACCCGTGCCGATGTCCAGGACCCGGAGCGGCCGCCCCTGCGGCAGATACCGGAAAAACTCCGCGAGCCAGCGCGCCCGCTTCTCGCTGTCGAATTCACGCAGTCTCTGCGCTTCAAAGGCCTCCGCCCGGTGAGACCAGTAGTGAGCTACGCGATGCTTGATCAGTTCCATATGCTTCCCCTCTCTGCTGCAGCCGGCGGTCCTTGCGCCCTCACGCGGCTGCCTGTCCAATAAACGGAAATACAGGCTGCTTACATTATATCCTGTCTTTCGCCGATGCGTAAGCCCCCGCGGGGGATATAAATTCGCATAGACCGCGGCCTTTTCCCGCTTCCGGATCCCCCCCGGGGGGCTTGTCAAAAAGGGTGGCGCATGATACGGTAACAGAATAAAAGGAGGCTGCCATGCAAGCAAAAATGATCGCCGGGCACGAGTTGACGCCGGGCAAAACGGTAAAAGATCATATCCACGTGGAGGGCACCGAGCTGCACGTTCCGCACGTCCTGCTCTGCGGTGAGCAGCCGGGACCGACCGTGCTCATCACGGCGGGTATCCACAACGCGGAATACGTCGGCATTCAGGCGGCCATCGAGCTGTCCAATGAGCTTGACGTTTCCACGCTGCGCGGCAACGTGGTCTTTGTTCCGCTGGTCAACCGTTCGGGCTTTGAAAACCGCACCATGTCCCGCGTCTTTGAGGACGGAAAAAATCTCAACCGCGTGTTCCCCGGCAACCGGGAGGGGAGCGAGGCCGAGCGGCTGGCGCATATGCTCTTCGAGGTCTTTATCCGCAACGCAGATGCTTATATCGACCTGCACTGCGGCGACGGTTATGAGACGCTGATCCCCTATTGCTATTATCTGGGCGATGCGCCTGCCGAGGAGACGGCGAAACGGATGGTAGAGTGCGTGAATGTAAAGTATGTTGTGCGCTCGCACTGCCGCACGGGCGGGGCTTATAATCTTGCCTCTCTCCACGGCGTTCCCAGCGTGCTCATCGAGCGCGGCCAGCTCAGCCTGTTCAGCCGGGAGGAGATCGAGGCGGACAAGGCCGATGTGTGCAACATCCTGCGCCGGCTCGGCGTACTGAATGGGGACTGGATCCGCTATCCCAAGCAGGAGCTGCTGGAGTATAACGACGACGCGCCCTGCACCGGCTGCTGGTACCCGGAGAAAAAGCCGGGCGACCGTTTCCGGAAGGGCGAAAAGCTTGGTGAGATCCGCAACTATTTCGGCAAAAGCCTCTTTACGGAGCTCGCACCCGCAGATGGGGTGCTGCTGTATCAGACCGCGTCGTTGAATATCATTGAGAAAGGCCCGATGGTGAGTTATGGTGTGCCGAGACCCGATCCTTGAAGAGAATAAAAATTACTGGACCGACCGTGCTCCCGGCTATTCGGAGGTCAACCGGCTGGAGCTGGCCACGGCGCAGCGGCAGAGATGGAAGGGCTGCATATGTGAGGAGCTGACGCGGCGGTTCCCCGATCGTCCGCTTGCCGGCTTGCAGGTGCTGGAGGTCGGCACCGGGCCGGGCTTCTTCGCCATCCTGCTGCGCGAGCTGGGCTGCGCCGTGACGGCCATCGACCTCACCCGCGCCATGCTCGCCGAGGCAAAAGAAAACGCCGGCCCTCTGGCCGACGAGATATGTTTTATGGAAATGAACGCCGAGGCGCTCTCCTTCGCGCCCGAGCGCTTCGACGTGGTCATCAGCCGCAATCTGACCTGGAATCTGCCGCACCCCGATCGGGCGTATGCCGAGTGGACGCGGGTGCTGAAGAAGGGCGGCGTGCTGCTGAATTTTGACGCGAACTGGTACGCCTATCTCTTCGACGAGGACGCGCATGCGGCATGGGACCGTGACCGCAGGAGCAGCGCCGAACGCGGCGTCTGGGATCAGAACGTAGAGGCCGAGGGCGAGCACTTCGACGTGATGGAGGAGATCGCCCGCCGCGTGCCGCTGTCAAAAATCGCGCGCCCCGCGTGGGATCTGCAGCAGCTTGCCTCCCTCGGCCTGAAGGCCGAGGCCGATGAGACAGTCTGGAAGCGCGTCTGGTCGGAGGAGGAAACGATCAGCTTCGCCTCCACCCCGATGTTTCTGGTGCGGGGACGGAAATAGCTGCCTTTGTTTTTCCCTGTCCGGGATAAAACCGAACCAAAACAGCAGGATCTTTTTTGCGCCGCGCTCTTGACACACGCGCGCGGCAGTGATATCATCCGGTTTAAATTAAATACATCTAACCAGCTGGCTTTTCAAGGAGGTATCCCATGTATCAGATCACACTGAATATAGACGGCATGATGTGCGGCATGTGCGAGAGCCACATCAACGATGCGGTGCGCAGCGCCTTTTCGGTCAAGAAGGTCACGTCCTCGCACAGCAAGGGCCAGACGGTCATCCTCTCCGAGACGGAGATCCCGGAGGCGGAGCTGCGCCCGGTCATCGCCAAGACGGGTTACGAGCTAACGGGTTACACCTGCGCACCGTATGAGAAAAAGGGCCTGTTTCATCGGCACTGAGCGTACCCTCATGAGATAAGCGGCACGCGGCGGTCAGATGACC
>OGYV01002498.1_pt1 | contig 11919 bp, 8 predicted proteins | sample 1576651 | NCBI WGS metagenome assembly OGYV01 (sample SAMEA3541570, study PRJEB24748) | human gut metagenome | biome: human gut; feature: human-associated habitat; material: faeces | place: China | collected 2012
TCTCGTGGAGATAGTCGAGGCCGTAGTTGCCCGGGGCAAGGATGAGCCGCCGGGGGCTTCCGGCCCGGAGCGCCGCCTGCCCCATTTCCAGCTGGATGGTGTCGAGGATGGCCTGCTGGCTCATGGGCTCGACGATGCCGCTGGTGCCGAGAACGCTGAGTCCCCCTTCCACGCCCATGTGGGGGTTGAAGGTGCGCTTCGCCGTCTCAGCCCCGCCCTCGATGGAGATGGTGACGTCAAAGCCGCCCGCGTACCCGGCAGATTCGGCCTCTTTTTCCAGCGCTTCCTTTATCATGGCCCGGGGGACGTGGTTGATGGCAGCTTCGCCCACGGGCTGGTCGAGACCGGGCTTTGTTACCCGGCCCACGCCCTCACCGCCGTGGATGCGCACCGCACCGGACAGCTCGGGCCGGAGGGCGACACTGGCGATGACCGGCAGACCGGTGGTCACGTCCACATCGTCGCCGCCGTCCTTCCGGATGGCGCACTCAGCCCCCTCACCGGACAGGCGGCAGAAGATGGGCTCTACCTCCACCACGATGCCTTTCGGGGTGCGGAGGGCCACCGTCTCGGGGGTGCGGCCGGTGAGCAGCAGCCGTGCCGCGCCCGCCGCGCCCAGCGCCGCACAGGTGCCGGTGGTATAGCCGCAACGCAGGAGCTTCTGGCCGCTGCGGACGTAGTGCTCAAAGAGCGGGCGCTTTTCCTCCGGCGCTTTTTCTTCGCCGTAAAGGAATGCGTACTGCTCATCGGTCAGAGCATAAATTTTGCAGATGTTTTCCCGGGCAAAGGCCTTTTCCGGCGTCATGACGTCCGAGACGCCCGCCGCCGAGACGCAGACGACCTTATCGGAAACTTTCTGCGCCAGCTCCAGCTCGTGGAGGCTCAGGATGACGGCCATCTTTTTGTCCCGGGCGAGGCTTTTCAGGATGGCCAGCAATTCGGCCTTTCCCTTGATGTCGAGGAAAGACGTAGGCTCGTCCAATAATATCAGCTCCGGCTGCTGGCAGATGGCCCGGGCCAGCAGGACGCGCTGGCGCTGGCCGTCGCTGATGCGGTTGAAGTCCCGGCCCGCCAGCGCCTCGGCCCCCACGAGGGCCAGCGCGGCATAGACCTGGCGCTTATCTTCTGCCGAGAGGACGCCCAGCCGCCCCGTGTAGGGGTAGCGCCCGGCGGACGCCATCTCGAAGCAGGTGGTCAGCTCGGTGCGGCGGGTGTGAGGCACCATCAGAGCCATTTTGCGGGCGCGCTCCGGGCCGGAGTAGTCCGCGAGATTTTTGCCGTCCAGCAGGACAGCGCCCCCCTGGGGGGCCAGCTGCGCTGCCAGCGTCTTGAGCAGGGTGGATTTTCCCGCGCCGTTGGGGCCGATGAGGGTGAGGATGCTCCCCTTCCCGACGCCGAGTCCGATGTGCTCCATCAGGGGCGTTTTGCCGTAGCCGATGGCAAGGTCCTCGGCGCGGCAGTAGAATTTCGGATTGCTCATTCCCGGCCCTCCTGTGTCTGGCGGCGCACCAGCAGCCAGATGACCACCGGCGCACCGAAAACCGCCGTCACCGAGCTGATGGACAGCTCAGTGGGCGCGAACAGGCTGCGGGCAATGAGGTCGCAGAGCAGACAGAACGCTGCCCCGCCCAGACAGCAGCCCGGCAGGACATAAAGGGGCTTTGCGCTGCCCAGCAAGTTCTTGACCAGATGCGGCACCGCGATGCCCACAAAGGAGATGGGGCCTGCAAAGGCCGTCACGCAGGCGGAAAGCAGGCTGGAAAGCAGCACGAGGGCCGTTGAGAAGGCCCGCACCGGTACGCCGACGCTCCTGGCGTAGCTCTCGCCCATCTGGTAGGCCGCCATGGGCTTCGAGAGCAGGAACGCCGCCGCCAGCGCGGGCAGCACCACGCAGGCCGCTGCACCCACATTGGCCCAGGTCATGCCGGAAAAGCTGCCCATCGACCAGTTGTGGAGATTGACGATGTTGGAGTCCTGAGCAAAGGTCACCACGATGTCGGTGACAGCCGAACAGATATAACCGATCATGATGCCGCAGATGACGAGGATGCTCATCCGCGGCACCCGCCGGGCCACCACCAGCACGAAGGCCATCGCCGCCATCGAGCCTGCAAAGGCGGCGATGATGAGGGTGGCCGAGCCGGTGAGCAGCCCCCGCTGTAAAAACACCACCATCGTCAGGGCCACTGCCAGCTTTGCGCCGCTGGACACGCCCATGACGAAGGGGCCGGCGATGGGGTTGGCGAAGAAGGTCTGCAGGAGGTAGCCTGCCGCCGAGAGGGCCGCGCCCAGCAGCACGACCATGACCGCCCGGGGCAGGCGGAGCTGGAGCACGATGCCCACGGCCAGCGCATCTTCGCCCCGGCCCAGCAGAGCCGCCGCCACCGCGCCGGGCGTCAGGGACACACTGCCCCAGAACAGGTTGAGTGCAAACAGCACCGCGACCCCCGCCGTGAGGGCGAGGTACGCGAGGCTGAGGCGGCGGGTGGTGGTCATGACAAAGCTCCTTTTATACGATGCGCTGTAGGAAACGGAGGGACGCCGGGTCGGGCGAGCCCTCGGTGAAGACGAGGTTCATGTCCGAGATGAGGTCGGCCAGCTCCATGCTCTGCTGGAAGAGGCTCTGGGCCGTACACCAGCAGTCGCCGGACTGGACGGCCTTGAAATCCGCCAGCATCGGGCATTTTTCGATGAGCTGGTCACGGGTCTCCATCACGCCCTCGATGGTGCTGTTATAGATGAGGACATCGGCGTCTTTGGCCCGGGCGTAGAAGGTCTCGAGGGGCAGCTTGATGGTGGACTGGGCCGACGTCTCCCCCTCGAGGTCGTCGAAGATGTAGACGCCGCCGGCCATCCCCACCATCTGGGCCACATAGTCGCTGGTGCGGCGGACGGTGATAAGGTTATTCGTGGTGATGGAGAAGAAGGCCACGGTCTTGCCCGTGTTCTCCTGCTCGAGGATGGGGGCCACCTGCTCCACCTTCTGGCGGAAAACCTCTTCCGCCATCTCAGTCTTATTCAGCAGGATGCCGTAGAGCTTGAGCCACTCCATCCGGGCCAGCGGGCCGCTCTCGTAGCTCGAGCGCTCCACGAGGACCGGCACGCCGAACTTTTCCAGCTGCTCCTTGACCTCGGGGTCGTGGAGCACCATGGTGTTCTCGATGGCGAGGGTGCAGCCGGCGGCAAGGATGCGCTCATAGTCCGGGGCGCTGTACTTGCCCGCGTAGGCGATCTTGCCCTCCTGCATGGCCTGTCTGGCCTCTTCCACATACCAGCCCTCGGCCTTCGTGCCGGAGAGGGCGATGCTGTCCAGCGCGTCCAGATGAACGAAGAGGTCCATCACCGAGGTGGAGACAAGATAAATATGATCCAGCGGCTGGCGCAGCAGAACGACATCTTCGGGCAGGTCGTCCACCTCGGCGGCCCCTTCAGGGACGACGAGGAACCGCCCGGCGTCCGGGATGTCGATCATCACATAGCCGCCCTCATAGCAGTCGGCGGAAAACTGGGTGGCATAGTCCAGCGGATAGCTGTGGTCGAACACGAGAGAGGCCGTATTGGCCGGGGCGGTCTTGTGCTGCCCGCAGCCCGCAAGGGTGAGGGCGGCGGCAGGCAGGGCTTTCAGAAAATTGCGGCGTTTCATCGTTACTTTGCCTCGATCAGGGATGCAGAGGCGAAGGTCAGCGTATACTCGATCTCATGCGGGGTGCTCATGGCGACGGTATCGCCCACCACATCCAGCGGGGTGTCGAGAGCCGCGACGGGGATCTCGAAGGTGGAGTTTCCCTCGGTGTTGGTGGGCAGATACTTTTCGCCGTCCACCAGCATATAGTCGTAGTTGGGGCTGGACCAGACGATGGTGGCGGTCATCCTGCCGTCGGCCACGGTCAGGGCCGCAGGGCTTTCCACGGTGGCGCGGCCGGAGCCGCCCTCAAGGGTCACGTCGCAGGTGTAGGTTCCGTCGGCAGGCGCTTCCGCTGCAGCAGGCTGGGCGTTGGCGACACGGACGGTATGGTCGTACCACTTGCCCTTGGAGCCGAGGATGGCCAGCTGGAAGTCCTCGTCCAGAGCCTTCACCGGGATGTCGAAGCCGTAGACCTCATCGGACAGGCCGTCGGAGTAGGTGACGGTGTCGGTGGTGGGCTGGAGCCAGTCCCCCTCGTGGGCCTCGGCGTCAGCGGCCATGCCGACGTAGAGGTTGACGATCTTCTTGGAGACGAGGCTGACGTGGAAGGTCATCTGACCGTCCTTCACGGTCAGGGTCCCCTTGCCGTCGTTGGCCTCGTTGGCATGGAACATGGAGCTGTCGGTGTCAAAGTCGGCGGTGTAAACGCCGTCGGGCAGAGCGGCCTCTGCCGCCGGTTCGGAAGCAGCCTCGCTCACGGCAGAGGAGGCCGCCGCCTCGGAGGAAGCGGCAGAGCTGGCCGGGGCGCCGGATGCGCCGCAGCCGACGAGTGCACCGGCCAGCATCACACTGGCCAGCAGAAGAGCAAATTTATGGTTCAGTTTCATGATGATATACCTCGAAATGTCTATTTTACAGAAAAGATTATAACACGCAATGGCCCGAATTCAAAGCAGGCCGAAAAAGAAATTGCCCGAAAAGGCACTCCTTTCCGGGCAATGATAGAATCAGGATCAGCCGTTCAGGGAATCGACAGCGGCCTTGGTGTGTGCGACGTAGAGCTGCTGGATGTCAGCGACCTCGCCCAGACCGGCGATCTGGCACTCGACAGAGTCGAATTCGCCGGAGGCCTCGAACTGGCTCTTCCAGGAATCCTCGTCGTCGCCCGCCATATCGTTGTTGGCGTGGTCACCTGCAACGACCATCAGGGGACGCAGGACGACCTTGGTATAACCGGCGGCCTTGACAGCCTTGATGACGTTCTCGCAGGCAGTCTCCTCCGGCTCGCCCTCGACGGTGCCGATGAAGACGTTCTTGTAGCCCAGAGCGTTCATCTGAGACTGCATCTGGCTGTAGCTCACCTTTGCGGTGTGAGAGGTGCCGTGGCCCATAAAGACAAAAGCGGTGCCGTCCTTAGCAGCGGCGTCCAGACTGTCGAAACCGGCGGTCTTGACGGCCTCGGCGGTGATGGCCTTGGCGACAGCCTCCTTGTCGGCGTTGATGACGGTGGCATCGCTGCCCACCTCGCCCAGCAGAGGCTCGGCGATGGCGACGGACTCGAACTGATCGCGGTAGCTGTCCACCATCTCCATCATCTCGTCGTACTCCGCGCCATGCATCAGATGGGTGGGCTGGACGACCAGATCCTTCACGCCGTTGGCAACAGCGCGCTCCAGAGCCTGCTCCATGTTGTCGATCTTCTCGCCGTCACGGGCCTGAACATGGTTGATGATGATCTGTGCGGTGAAGGCACGGCGGACAGACCAGTCGGGATATGCGGCCTGGATGGCGTCCTCGATGCCCTTGATGTCCGCTGCGCGGCTGTCGTTGAAGGAGGTGCCGAAGCTGACGACCAGGATCTCCTTGTCGCCGATGTTGTCCTGGTTGCGGGCGTCGTCCTTGGAGGCGTCGCCGGTGTCGCGGCCAAAGTAATCGGGGTCAGCCTCTTCACCCTCGACCATCTCCTTCTGGGCGTCGGTCAGGGCGTCCCATGCTGCCTTTGCGGCCTCACACTGAGCGTCGGTGTTCTCGTTGCGCTCCTGCACATAGATGGCGTCGATGAGGTCTGCCACATTCTTTGCTGCCATTTCATCAGCCTCCTCGCTGCTCACCTCGCTGGCGGCGGCAGAGCTTGCGGCGGTGCTGCCGGCAGCAGTGGAAGAAGATGCACCGCAGCCGGTGAGCACACCGGCACACAGGGCCAGTGCGGCGGCAGCGGCGGTGACGCGCTGCCAGTTCTTGTTGGTTGCCTTACGCATTGTTTGAGTCCTTTCTGTTGTGTGGAATGTACGTTTCCGATAGAAAGGGTACGAAACGGGGGCCAGCTCAAACGAAAAAAGAGCCTTTTTACCGCGCGGAAGGCACAGCAAAAAGACCCTTTGAACATTCGGGCTTTTTGGTACGACCAATTCCTCGTGATCCGGAGCCGGACGCTCCTGTACCAACAGCGGGCAGGTTTCCTGACTGAAAGCTCATCGCCCGCTGCCGCCTTCCCAGAGGCAAAGCCTCCAGTGACCGGCGCTGAGCGCCAAGGCAGCGGACTCCCTTATCACAGTGACGAGATCGCGCGGGACTCGCACCCGCTTCCCTTTTACCCTCCCGGCCGGGGACGAGACCCCGGCGGCAGGCACCTGCTGTTTTCTATTCAGACGAGGTGAAGTATATCACACTCCGCCCTAAAATGCAATATCTCAGCCCTCCTGCGGCACGGTCCAGACCATGCCCAGCGCTTCGAGCTTTGCGATGCGCTCCGCCGTCAGCTTTTTCTCGGCACAGGCGTAGTTTTCGCGCATCCGGCGGACCCAGTCGCCGAGGCAGAAGCCGTCTTCGGTCTTATAGTTCACCGGCACCAGCAGATCGCCGTGGGCGGCGCAGTACTCTTCGGCACGGCGGAACGCCCCGGCCCACTTGGCCTCCCGGGCGTCCCACTGCATCCCGATGGCGTCCAGCAGAGCGATATGCTCCGGCGTCACCTGGAACGAGCCGGGCCGGGCCTTGCGGGCAGCCCGGAGGTTCGAGATCCAGACGCCCAGACGGAAGCCGTTCTCGTCCACGTATCCGGCAGGCACGAGGAGGCTGCCCTTCTTCTCGGCGTAGAGCCTGGCGCTCTGGTAGTTGTCCAGCCAGTTCTGCTCCCGCACGCTGTACGCGGGCGGCACCGGGGCGCTGAGGCGTCGGCCTTTTTCGCCCTTGAACAGCTCTTTCAGGGCCGCGCGGCGCGCGGCGGAGAGCTTTTTGCCCTCCCGCAGCATCTGCTTCTGACGGGACAGCCAGCTGCCCAGCCAGATGCCGTCCTCCGTCCGGTACTGGGCCGGAACGGCCAGACTGCCGTGCTCCTTTTTGTATTCCGCGGCCAGCTCGTAGCGGTGCTGCCACGAGTCGGTCTTTTCCCAGTTCATGCCCAGCTCGTCCAGCAGGGCTTTCCGCTCCGGCGTCACCCGGGCGCTGCTGCGCTCGGGGTTCTGCCATGCGTACCGCTGGCGGGACACCCACTTGCCCAGCAGAATGCCGTCTTCGTCGGTGTACTCGGTGGGGACGTCGAGGTTCCCGTGGGCGGCGTGGTACTTCACGGCGGCCTCGTAGGCGGTCTGCCACTTGCGGTCGTTCCGGTTCGTCCAGTCCACTCCCAGCGCTTCCAGCTTTTCGATCTGGGCGTCGGTCAGCACACCTTCTTTATAAGCGGCACGCTGACTGCCCAGCCAGACGCCCAGCGCCATGCCGTCCGGTGTGACGTACTTGACGGGAATTTCCAGCGTGTGATTTTCCAGATAATACTGGACGGCAGCGGCATAGCTCTTCTCCCAGAGGATGCTGCCGGTGTCCCACACCATGCCCAGTGCCTCGAGGCGCTCGACGCGGTCCGGCGGCAGGTTCCCGCTCAGATAGCGCTGGCGGTTGTAGACGATCCACTCGCCCAGCGCAAAGCCGTCCTTATCCTTATAATGGACCGGCACCAGCAGGTCGCTGTGGCTGCCGCGGTACCGCCGGGCCGAAGCACAGCCGTTCTCCCACGCCAGCTCGAGCCGCTTTTTCCAGTTCATGCCGATTTTGTCCAGCCGGGCGGCCTGCTCGGCGGTGAGGCGGCCCTTTTTCTTTCCGGCCTGGACAAGGCGCTGGTTTTCCAGCCAGCGGCCCACGGCCACGCCCCCAAAGCTGTAGGAGCGAGGCACGTCCAGCGTCTTTCCCTCTGCCGTCATCTGCTTTGCGGCGGCATAATAGCGCTCCCAGTCGGAGTCCAGCGCGCGGCGGAGCTGCCGGTAAGCCCGGCGGCAGGCAGAAAGAGGCTCTTCCAGCGGGAAAGCTTCTGCCCCCGCCGCGCTGCACTCCTTCCGCAGCTGCTGCACACAGGTCAGCGCCTCAAAGGCCGCGCTCAGCTCTGCCACCGGCACACTGCCGCAGGCTGCAAGGGCGCGGGCCAGCATCTGCCGGTATGCGGCCGGTCCAGCGCTGCGGCGCACCAGCACCACGCCCGAGATCCCGGCCAGAGGAGCCTGCACCGCCGGGCCGTTGGCACAGACCAGCAGCCGGAGGGCGGCCGCTTCATCGACCGCAAAGCCTTCTGCATCCTTATAAATATGTGTTCCTGCACCAAACAGCTTCTCGGCCTGCTCTGCGGTCTGCGCCGCCGTTGCATCATCCTCGCAGAGGACAAGATACCGCCCGGCAGCATCCGGGAGCCACTGCGCCAGCAGCTGTTCCACCGGCGGAAGCTTTTCTACGGCGAGGCTCAGAGCCTGATATTTCTCGGCGTTTGGGTCAGGGCAGCCCGGCAGATGGAGGTTCTTCACCTCAGCACGGAGGCGGGCCATCGCATCTTCCAGCGGCCAGAGCAGGGCCGTATAGGAGGCCGGCATGGGCAGCAGACCCTCGGCCATCGCCCCGCCCAGCGCCAGCGGCTCCACGATGGCGTCGGCCAGCATCTCCTCGGCAGCACGGCAGCTGTCGCCCGGGGCGTCCGGCTCCCCCAGAGCCAGCAGCTTTGCCCCCGGGCAGAGGCGGAACAGGGGCTGGACACAGTCGGCCCAGTCCTTTGCGCTCATCTCCCTCCAGCCGTCCAGTACCAGCAGGCCGGGCCGGAACTCAGCCAGCGCTACCCAGCCCAGCGCATTCTGCACGGCCAGCTGCTCGCAGCTCATCAGCCGCACCCGGCCGCCCAGCGTCCGGCCCAGCCGCTTTGCCAGGGCGCGGCGCAGCTCCAGACGGGCAGCGCAGGACACCACCCAGAGCACGCGCATCTCGGGGTGGGCGTCCAGCAGCTCCCACACGATGCAGCCTTTGCCCGTACCCGCCGGGCGCACCAGCGCAGCACAGTTTTTCTGCTGCAGTCCAGCCTCCGCTGCACGGCAGGCTGTTTTATTTGAATCATCTACCAAAATCGACATATCTTATCCTTTCTGCCCCTTCCGAGGGTTCAGAAATTCGCTTTTTCTGCAAAAAAGAAACGCGCCTGCGCAAAGCTGGCTTTCCTGCCTGCGCTGCGCCTGCGTTTTTCTGCAAAAATGTTACTTTCATGCTCTATTTTTATCATAAAAGTTTATTTCTTGTCAAGATGATTTGCGCAGATTTTTCCAAATAATTTTACATCCCCTTTTTCCGGAAATTCCGGGACCGTTCCCTGCTGCCCGTTGACGGCGGGGACAGTTGGTGGTAGACTTTTTTCATCGGCTCCCCTTTTGGCGGGAGACTCCCCTATTTATGATATGTGAGGTAATCGATATGAACATCATCCGCACCGAAAAAGCTCCCGGCGCCATCGGCCCCTACTCTCAGGGCTACACCGTGGGCGGTCTCGTCTTCACCTCCGGCCAGATCCCGGTAGACCCCGCCACCGGCGCAGTCGCCGAGGGCATCGCCGCACAGGCTGACCAGAGCTGCCGCAATGTGGGCGCTATCCTCGAAGCTGCCGGCGTGGGCTTTGACAAGGTGGTCAAGACCACCTGCTTCCTGGCCGACATCGCCGACTTTGCCGCTTTCAACGAGGTGTACGCCAAGTATTTCACCTCCAAGCCCGCCCGCAGCTGCGTGGCCGTGAAAGACCTGCCCAAGGGCGTGCTCTGCGAGATCGAAGCCATCGCTGAGGCCTAAGCCGCCTTTTCAGCACAAAGAGGGGCCGTCTGCACTCCATTCCGGGTGCGGACGGCCCCTTTTGTCTGCCTTCGATTCCAGTTTTTCATGCTGACTCGCTTTCTTAGCCGGAGAAATTGACTTCGTTTTTCGCTTTTGTTACAATAGAATCGAACTGTTGTAAAAGATTTCCGGTCAAATTTGAAAGAGAGGTCCCTGCCCATGTCCAATTCCCGTGTTGAAAGCCACAGCCGCGCCGAATTGCGCAACAAGATCATCAGCACAGCCACCCTGCTCGAGATCCTGTTGTCCGGCCTCGTCCTCATCGGCCTGCTGCTGTCGATGGTGCCGCTGCTGCAGTGGATGCCCGGCCTGCTGTTCGACGGCAACGACGTCGAGGTGAGCATCTTCTTACAGCGGGCGCTGGACATCGTCATCGGCATTGAGTTTATCAAGATGCTGGCCAAGCACAGCCCCGGTTCCAGCCTCGAAGTGCTGCTCTACGCCATCGCCCGCCACATGGTGGTGGGTCACGAATCCGCACTGGAGAACCTGCTGAGCGTGGGCGCCATCGCCCTCATCTTCATCGTGCGGAAGTTCTTCTTCGTGCCGGCCTTCGGCGCTCACCTGCCCGACGGCCACCCCGCACCCGACCTCTCCCCCAGCCAGAGCGGCATCCCGTCAGAGGAATTCGCCTCCCGGCTGCGCAAGCACCTGCATCATGACGACACCGATACGGAGCTTGAAGTCGCCATCGAAGACCCCAAGTACGAGGACAACACCGACACGCTGCTGGAAGCAGACCCGAAATGAGCCTGACAACGTAAAATGCCCCGCAGGACGCTCGTCGAGAGCTGCCTGCGGGGCATCTTTTTATGCTTAGTTGCTCTTGTGCTTCTGGCCGAAACGGTACTCCTTGCCGTCCCGGATGCGCTGGATGTTGGAACGGTGCATCCAGATGACCATGCCGCCCATGATGGCAGCGCCGACGGTGCAGACCACCACGTCCCGGGTCGGCAGGCCGCGCATGAGGCTGTACACCAGCGTCAGCACCGGGTAGGCTGCGGCCATGGTGATGCTGCCCAGCGACACCATGCCGGTGGGGACCAGGCAGACGAGAAAGATGACCGCCAGCACCGGCAGCAGCACCGGCTGGACTGCCAGAATGGCACCGGCAGCCACCAGTACGCCCTTGCCGCCCTTGAAGCCGAAGTAGATGGGCTTGGAGTGGCCCACCACGGCGAGGATGGCGGCGAGGTAGACGCCCAGATAGGGCGAGACGGCAGCGTCGGCGGGCAGATGGCCGAACAGCCACCGGCCAAGGCAGACGGCCACGACGCCCTTGAGCACATCGCCCACCGCCGTGAGGGCAGCGGCCTTCTTGCCGAAGGTGCGCAGCATGTTGGTCATACCGGCAGCGCCCGAGCCGTGGGTGCGGACGTCGTCATGGTACAGATACTTGCTGACGAGGATGCCGGTGTCCACGCTGCCCAGCAGATAGGCTTCGGCAGCGACCGCCAGCACAATGAGAAATGCGGTCATAGAACCAGTCTCCCTTCCTTATACGTCCTTCGCGCCCACCTCGCCGGAGCCGCGCTCACGCACGACAAGGCGGATGGGGGTGTGCTCCAGACCGAAGTTCTCGCGGATCTGGTTGATGATATACCGCTGATAGCTGAAGTGGAACAGGTGCTTTGCGTTGACGAAGGCCACGAACGTCGGCGGACGGGTGGAAGCCTGGGTCAGGTAGAAGATCTTCAGGCGGCGGCCCTTGTCGCTGGGCGGCTGCATCCGGGCGGTGGCACGGGCCAGCATCTCATTCAGCACACCGGTGGGCACGCGGGCGCCGTTCTGGCTGTCCACGTCGCGGATGAGCTGCATCAGCTTATTGACGTTGTAGCCGGTCTGGGCCGAGATGAAGATGATGGGAGCATAGCCCATGAAGCTGAAGCACTCGGCATAGCCCCGGCGCTGCAGTTCCATGGTGTTGGTCTCCTTGCCCTCCACGGCGTCCCACTTGTTGACGACGATGATGCAGGCTTTGCCCTGGTCGTGGGCGTAGCCGGCCACCTTGCTGTCCTGCTCGGTGAAGCCGACGGTGGCGTCCACGAGGATGAGGGCCACGCGGCTGCGCTCGACGGCGGCCAGTGCGCGGACGACCATGTAGCGCTCGAGGCCGTCGGTGATGTTGCTGCGCTTGCGCAGACCGGCGGTATCGGTAAAGATGAACT
>OGYV01002508.1_pt1 | contig 11891 bp, 8 predicted proteins | sample 1576651 | NCBI WGS metagenome assembly OGYV01 (sample SAMEA3541570, study PRJEB24748) | human gut metagenome | biome: human gut; feature: human-associated habitat; material: faeces | place: China | collected 2012
GCATAAAGTGTAAAGGATGTCCTTGCACAAAATGTAAACGATGTTATTCTTGACACACGTGGCGCCCCTACGAACTACGGACCGACCATGCTCTTTTGACGGTTCCGAAATCAGCGGATTTATCGGCTCATGTCGATTTCCATGAAGGGAAGCGGCTGGTCCGGTTTGCCGGCGGAAAAATGTATGGTGGTGACGCAGTGCGGTTTATGTGTATCAAGAAGGGCAATACCTGGAAACCGGACAAGGTGTGGTGGTCTAATTCGGCTCAGGGATGGGCGTACCAAATGAAAGACTATGTAAAAACGTTGAAGAAGGAACATATATTTCAAAGCATGTCACGAAAAGACAACTGTCTGGATAAAAGTGTAGCAGCAATATCGCTACTACACTTTGGTCTACCTAACTTATTGGGGGCACTACATAAAAAAGCGCTGTCTTCGTGCGACAGCGCTTTTTGATTACGAATGTTATTAACCTAATGTTTCGATAAAAGCCTTGACGACTTCCGGATCAAAGAGCAGGCCCGACGCGCTGAAGAGTTCGCGGACGGCCTGTTTTTTTGTCTTGGCCCAGAATTCAGCCGACGGATTGATGATCATGTCGTAGTAATCGGCGACGGCGATGATGCGTGCTCCCAAGGGGATGTTGGCGCCGCGCAGGTGTTTGGGAAAGCCCGATCCGTCCCAGTGTTCGTGGTGATAGCGGATATAAGGCACGATGTCCTGGCAGCAGGGGATGTTTTCCAGCATGTTGCCGCCGCCTGCGGCGTGGCGCTTGTACTGAGCCTTTTCCGAGCGGTTGAGGTAGGGCATCTTGGCCAGCAGGGTATTGGACACGAAAAGCAGGCCGACGTCATGCAGGAGGGCTGCATATTTGACCTGTTCGATTTCACTCTTGGGCAGCGTCAATTTGGCAGCGACGCTGACGCTATAGTTGGCGACCTGTAAGGAATGCATATACAAGCGCTGGCTCTTCAACTGTATGAAATTGAGCAATTCCGCTGTAATGGCGTCGAGGGACGTCATTTCTTCCCGGGCAATGCCCGCAGCTTGTTTCAGGGATACCATATACATGACCAACAAACCCTTTCGTCTGCAAACGTGTTACTTGTTCGTCGTCCGATGCGACCGGCGTACCTTCTGGGGATGACGGAGGATGTTGAACATCTTCACACTCGTCTTCTTGATACGGGCGCCGGTATTCTTCATGCGCCGTGCTGTAGTGATCTTGGACTTGCGTTTCGGGCGCATGTCGCGGATGGAGCCGAAATCGCCGCGGCGGATACTCGTCGCCTTGATGCGGTCTGAGCGCAGGTTTACTTTCAAGGCACTCATGATCTGGCTCGTCTTGAGATCGATATTAAAACTGTAGATGTCCACTGCCACGTAGGACAGGGTCGGATAGGCGTGAATACAAATATGGGCGTTGCCGGAAACGGCAATGCATGTCAGTTCGTCGTCGATATGGAAGAATGTAATCCCTTCGACAGGCGCGTCGACGAGGTCGAAAGCACGCTCTACCAAGGGCTGCAAGTCTTCGGCTTCCGTAAAGGTCGCTTTGCAGTTATAAAAATCGATGAGTACATGTTTTCCTAATGTGTTGTTCATAATCTCCACCCGTTACTTAGTTACAGCTTATTATATACTGTTTTCGGGCCGATGTAAACAGAAAAAAAGACCCGTTCCCGATGTTTTTTTTACATCAGGAACGAGTCCTTTGTGCGCCAGTCACTAGCCACTAGCTCATGCGGCATGGACACGCATGGGCGTGAAGGTGAAGTTGTTGCCATCGTAGCCGATGGTGACCGTATCGCCTTCGCGGATGGTACCGGCGATGATGTCGCGGCTCAAGGCCGTTTCGACGGTATGTGTGATCAGGCGGCGCAGCGGACGGGCACCGAACTGCGGGTCGAACCCTTTGTCTGCCAATTCCTGTAAGGCTTCGTCGGTCCAGGTGAGGTGGATCTTGACCTGTTTTTCCAGACGCTTGCCGAGGCGTTCCAAGAGGATAGCGGCGATGTTGCGTACTTGGTCTTTCTGGAGGGCTTTGAAGACGACGATGTCATCGACACGGTTGAGGAATTCCGGACGGAAGTACTGTTTGAGCAGTTCGCGGACTTTCTTGTTGGCTTCGTCATAGTCTTTCGATTCGAGGATTTCGTGAGAGCCGAGGTTACTGGTCATGATGATGATGGTGTTCTTGAAGTTGACCACACGGCCTTTGCCATCGGTCAGGCGGCCATCGTCGAGAATCTGCAACAGGACGTTGAAGATATCCGGATGGGCCTTTTCGATTTCATCGAGGAGGATGACGCTGTACGGACGACGGCGGACGGCTTCCGTGAGCTGGCCCCCTTCATCATAGCCGACATATCCCGGAGGAGCCCCGATCAGACGGGATACGGTATGCTTTTCCATGTATTCCGACATATCGATGCGGATGATGTTGCGTTCGTCATCGAAGAGGGCTTCTGCCAGGGTCTTGGCCAGTTCGGTCTTGCCGACACCGGTCGGGCCGAGGAAGATGAAGGAACCAATCGGACGGTTCGGGTCCTTGATGCCGGCACGGGCGCGGATGATGGCGTCGCTGACGACGCGGACGGCATCGTCCTGGCCGACGACCCGTTTATGCAGCGTTTCGTCGAGGTGCAGGAGTTTTTCCCGTTCGCCGGTCATCATCTTAGTGACCGGGATGCCGGTCCAGCGGCTGACGACCTGGGCGATATCTTCTTCGCCGACTTCTTCTTTGAGGAGCTGCGAATCCTGGTGTTCCGCCAGATAGGCTTCCTGTTCTTTCAACTGTTTCTGCAGTTCCGGCAGTTTGCCGTACTTCAGTTCCGAAGCTTTGGCCAGATCGTAGTTGCGTTCGGCCTGGGCCATGTCGCTCTTGACGGCGTCGATTTCTTTCTTCAAGCCCTGGGTGCGCAGGATGGACTGTTTTTCTTTATCCCACTGGGCTTTGAGCTTGCTTTCTTTTTCTTTCAGTTCGTTCTTCGTTTCTGTGATCTTAGCCAGACGTTCTTTGGAAGCGTCGTCCGTTTCTTTGTTCAAGGACTGTTCTTCGATTTCCAGCTGCATGATCTTATGGCGCAGTTCGTCAATCGGCGTCGGCATGGATTCGATTTCCGTACGCAGTTTAGCGGCGGCTTCGTCGACGAGGTCGATGGCCTTATCCGGCAGGAAGCGGTCGGAAATGTAGCGGTCCGACAAGACAGCGGCAGCGACCAGGGCTTTATCACGGATGCGGACGCCATGATGGACTTCGTAACGTTCTTTCAAGCCACGGAGAATGGTGATTGTGTCTTCGACAGACGGCTGGTCAACCATGACCGGCTGGAAACGACGTTCCAAAGCGGCATCTTTTTCGATGTACTTCTGGTATTCATTGAGGGTCGTAGCGCCGATGCAGCGCAGGTCACCACGGGCCAGCATCGGTTTCAGAATGTTGCCGGCATCCATGGAGCCTTCGGATGCGCCAGCGCCGACGACGGTGTGGATTTCATCGATGAAGAGGAGAATCTGGCCGTCCGATTTTGCGATTTCATTGAGAACCGATTTGAGTCGTTCTTCAAATTCGCCACGGTATTTCGCACCGGCAATGAGGGAACCCATGTCGAGGGAGTAGAGGGTCTTGTTTTTCAGCGATTCCGGAACGTCACCGCTGACGATACGGCGGGCCAACCCTTCGACGATAGCCGTCTTGCCGACACCAGGTTCACCGATGAGGACCGGGTTGTTCTTACGACGGCGGGACAGGATTTCGATGGTCCGGCGGATTTCATCATCACGGCCGATGACCGGGTCCAGTTTGTTCTGGCGGGCAGCGGCGGTCAGATCGCGGCCGTATTTTTCCAGGGCCTTGTAGTTTTCTTCGGGGTTATCGCTGTTGACGTTGGCCTTGCGGTTGGCCTTGATGGTACTCATGATTTTGTCCTGGGTCAGGCCAAATTCACGGCACAACTGCTGGACTTCGTCGTCGCTTTCGCTGACGATACCCATGAGGATGTGTTCCGTGCTGATGTATTCATCGTGCATGGAGTCGGCCAACTGCTGGGCTTTGCCGATGACACGGACCATTTCCGTCGACATGGACAACTGGCTGGAGCCCTTGACGGACGGAATCTTCTTCAGTAACTGTTCCAAGCGGGCCTGGAGCATGGGGACGTCGGTATGACATTCCGAGAAAATCGTGTTGAGCAGGCCTTCCGGTTCTTTCGTCAAGCCCATGAGCATATGGACCGATGAGAGTTCCTGGTTATAATGGAGTGCGGCGATCTGCTGGGCAGACTGGAAGGCTTCGATGACCTTTTGCGTATATTTTTCGTTTCCCATAATTAAGACCTCCTTACTTATGGTGGAAGTAATCATTCTTAGGAGCTTTCCTCAAGCTCTAGTATCATTATACCGTTAAAAGTCAAAAAGTCAATAGGTCAAAAGAAGAAAAGTCAAAAATATATTTGACAAAGGAAGGGGCCTTTCGCTACACTTAATCTGTCAGGAAGGAGACGCACTTATGGATGAAAAAGAACGGAAAGCGTTTGAAGGCGACGCCTTTGCCCAATGCGCTATGGGCGACGATTATTTCTTTGAAGCTTTCGATGCCGATATAGAATATAAAGATGTTTTATATAAGAAGGCCCTGTACTGGTACCACCGGGCTGCCCAGAAAGGACACGCGGCCAGTCAGTATAACCTGGCCTATCAGTATGAACACGGACTGGGGACGGATGCCGACATGGAACAGGCCGTGTACTGGTACCGCCGGGCGGCCAATCAGGGGTATGGCACGGCCGAAAACAACCTGGGCCATCTCTACGAAACGGGGAACGGCCTGCCCCAGGATTATGAACTGGCTTTGCACTGGTACGGCCGGGCTGCCCGCCATGATGACGCCGACGGCCAGTGCAATACGGCCATCATGTACCAGTTCGGCTATGCCGGCCCGCGGGATTATGACAAGGCCGCCTACTGGTATGCCCAGGCGGCCAAAAAGGGCAATGCCATTGCCCAGAACAACCTGGGATACCTTTACGAAACGGGCCGCGGTGTCCCGCAGGACTGGGAACTGGCAGCCCACTGGTACTATGAAGCCGCCATGGCCGGAGACGGGCCGGCCCAGAATAACCTGGGCGTACTCTACCGCGACGGTCACGGCGTCCGCCACGACCTTTGCCAGGCCGTCTATTGGTTCGCCCGGTCGGCGGCTTCCGGGTACAAGGAAGGCATGAAGAATTATGCCCATGCCCTGGAAAAAGGCGAAGGCGTAGAAAAAGACACGGTCGAAGCGGCCTATTGGCGGCAGAAGGGAAAGGAATAGGAGTGATATTTTACTAATCAACATTACAGAAATATAATATTGACTATCCAGGCTAAAGGGAGTATACTGAAGATATCAAAAACGAATTGTAAAATTCACAAAATTGCAGGGAAAGGGGCATGAAGATGGAAAACTATATTGGGCATACTAGCGAAGAGGGACGACAGCAACTGCTGATAGACCATTTGAAAGGGACCAGCCTTTTGGCCGAACGATTTGCCAGTGTGTTTGATGCGCCCGAATGGGGAAGGATGGCTGGGTTATATCATGACATCGGGAAATATAGTGCGGCTTTCCAGCGACGGATCCTGGAAGATGGGCCGCGGGTCGATCATTCTACAGCCGGTGCCTTGCTGATGAAGAAAATAAAGAATGTACCTTTGGCTCTCTGTATTGCCAGCCATCACAGCGGTCTCCTCAATATGGGAACGAAATTCTCGGACGTTACTGACGGTACCCTGATGGGGCGGCTGAAAAAAGAATTGAAGGGCAAACTGGACTATTCGGCTTATCGCCAGGAACTGCCTGAACCCGTACCGATTCGCAAGGCGCCGACCTTTTTATACGGAAAAGACCAGTTCTATTATTCCTTCTTCATCCGCATGCTTTTTTCCTGTTTAGTCGACGCCGATTTTTTGGATACGGAGCGATTCGTAAACGATGGCAAAGTGCAGCGCGGCGGATTCGCGACGATGCAGGAACTTCACGATTTATTTTTCGCGTATTATGCAACTTTTGGAAAACCCACTACGCCTATCAATCAAAAACGGCAGGAAATTTATCAGCAATGTCTGGATGCGGCTGAAAAAGAGCCAGGTATGTTTAGTCTGACCGTTCCGACCGGTGGCGGTAAGACCTTGTCTTCCTTGGCTTTTGCCTTGAAACATGCTATAAAATACAAGAAACAGCGGATTATTTATATCATCCCCTATACTTCGATTATTGAACAGACTGCCGATATTTTCCGTAATATTCTAGGGGATGGTAACGTCATCGAACACCATATGAATGTCGATTACGATAAAGATTACGATAAAAATTACGACGATGACAAAAAGGAAGATGATGGCTTGAACCGCAAAAAGCTGGCGACTGAAAATTGGGATGCGCCCGTCATTGTGACGACAAATGTGCAGTTTTTTGAATCCCTCTTTGCGGCTAAGACCAGCCGGTGCCGCAAGGTACATAATATTGCCAATAGCGTCCTCATCTTTGATGAAGCACAGATGCTCCCTGAGCCTTATTTGCGGCCTTGCATCCGCAGCATGGGCGAATTGGTGGCTAATTATCGTTGTACGGCAGTATTGTGTACGGCAACGCAGCCGAGTTTGGAAACGTATTTTTCCCGGATCGGAGAAGGCCTAAAAGTGCGGGAAATCTGTCCGGATACCCAAGGCTTGTATGGATTTTTCAGGCGCGTCACTTATCGATTCATGGATGTAGATTCCCTGGAATCCTTGGCGGCGCAGCTGAAAGAGCATGAGCAGGTCCTGTGTGTCACTAATTCCAAGAAGGATGCCCGGGACTTGTATCAGCTGATGACGGGCGACGGCTGTTACCATTTGTCGACCTTCATGTATCCGGCTCATCGGCGCCGTGTCTTAGCCATCATCCGTCAGCGCCTTCAGGAGGGCTTGCCCTGCCGGGTCATTTCGACCAGCTTGATCCAGGCTGGTGTTGATGTCGATTTCCCTGTCGTTTATCGTGAAATTGCGGGCCTGGATAGTATCATACAGACCGGCGGCCGCTGCAATCGGGAGGGGAAACAGCGGACAGAAGACAGCATCGTATCTATTTATGATTTGCCTAAACCTATGAACCGGATTCCGGCTTTCGTGCGGCGTCCTATCGAAATAACCCAGATGGTGGCGAAGGACCATGCCGACATAGCCAGTGCAGAGAGTATTAAAGCGTATTTCGACCAGCTCCATTATACGCTTGGCGAAGACCAGCTGGACAGTAAAGATGTGTTAAAACGATTAGAAGTGAATAAACCGGCCTTTACAGAGATTGCAAAAGATTTCAAACTGATAGAAGAAGACAGCCGGACCGTTTTTATTCCCATAGATGATGACCTGGACAACCAGAAAATCCTGGCACAATTGAGAAGCGGTGTTTGCAGCCGGTCCATACTCCGTAAGGCGAATCAATATATGGTCGGCGTCTATGAGAATCAGTTCAGGAAACTAGAGGAAATGAATAAGCTGGACGCGTTGGAGTTTGGATTGTATGTACTAACGGATCCAGCGGCATATGATCCGGATACGGGGCTCGTCGTCAATATGGAAGATGGAATAGGCATCTTTTTATAAATTAGGGAGATGATGATATGGCAATACGAGTAGAAGTTTGGGGAGATTATGCCTTATTCTCCCGGCCGGAAATGAAAACAGAACGCGTCAGTTATGATGTCATGACGCCGTCTGCGGCACGAGGCATCATTGAGGCCATTTATTGGCATCCCGGACTCAAATGGATTATTGATAAAATCTATGTCCTCAGTCCTATCCGGTTCACCAATATCCGCCGCAATGAAGTCAAGGCAAAGGCCAGCGCCAGAGCGGCCAAGCAGGCGATGACTAAGAAAAATGTGGACTTGTATTTGAGTACGAAAGAAGAAATCCAGCAGCGGGCTTCTATGGTACTGTGCAAGGTGCATTATGTCATCGAAGCGCATTTTGAACTGACCGATAAGGCCAATGCTTCTGACAATGCTGGAAAGTTCCAGGATATCATCCGCCGCCGCTTGAAGCGGGGACAATGTTATCATACGCCTTATTTTGGCTGCCGGGAATTTCCTGTCAATTTCCGGGAATACGAATTTGACAGTGTGCCGACAGCCTATGCCGGGGAAGATAAGGAATTAGGCTATATGCTGTATGACATGGATTATTCCGATTTACAGCACATACGGCCTATGTTCTTCAAAGCGACCTTACATAATGGGGTCCTGGATTTGCGGGATTGTGAGGTGCACTCATGATTTTACAATCGTTGGTAGCGTATTATGAAACCTTAGCCCGGCAGGGAGCTATTGCCAAGCCGGGGTGGGGGGACTATAAGATTTCCTATGCTGTCAATCTGAATCAGCAGGGCGAAGTCATCGGAATCCTATCCTTAGAAAAAGAAGTGATGCGGGGAAAAAAGACGGTATCCGTGCCTACGGTCCATATGCTGCCGGAAGGCGTGAAAAAATCATCGGGTATCCGGCCGCAGTTCCTGTGGGCCAATGCCGCTTATTGCCTGGGGCTGCCTAAAGACATGAAGACAGCGGATATGGCAGAAGATGCGGCAGCTAAATGGGAAAAAGAGAAAAAACGGAGTATAGCTTGTTTTGAAGCGATGAAAAAATATCATTTGGATATCTTAGAAGCTGTCCACACGCCGTCAGCAGAGGCATTGAAGCGGTTCTTTACGACGTGGAAGCCGGAAACAGCAGAAAATCATCCCGTGTTGAAACCCTATCTGGCCACCAACCTGTTGACAGCCAATGTAATGTATGCCGTCGAAGGTGTCTTTGTCAAAGATGATGAAACCATCAGGGCTGCCTGGGATGCCCATTATAATCAGCCATCTGCTGATGCTGTCGAAGGGCAGTGTTTGGTCACGGGGAAAATAGCGCCCATTGCCCGCATCCATCCCAATATCAAAGGCGTCCGCGGCGCTCAGTCCTCAGGAGCTTCCTTAGTATCTTTCAACGCAGATGCTTTTGAATCATACGGTCATTCAGGGGGGCAGTGCTATAATGCCCCTGTCAGCGAACATGCCGCTTTTGCCTATACGACGGCATTGAATCAGCTTATTGCCGATGAAAAGCACTGTAAGGTCATTGGCAATACGACCGTTGTCTATTGGGCAGCCGATGGGGAAGAAGCTTATCAGGATTTGCTTCATAGCGCCGTTTTTGAAGATGACGATGCCATCGACGATGAGACCCTGGATGCCTTGTTTTCGCATATCCAAAACGGGATGCCCTTTGATTTTCACGGTGTCCCCATCCACCCGGATACGCCTTTTTATATCCTGGGACTGTCTCCCAATGCGGCAAGGCTTTCGGTCCGCTTTTTCTTGCAGGACACATTCGGTCATTTTATCGACCATGTGCGCAGGCATTATGAGAGACTGGAAATCGTTATGCCTCAGCGTCATCGGGCCTACCTGCCATTATGGAGACTGTTGGGGGAAACGGTAAATAAAAAAAGTAAAGATAAAGCAGCATCCCCGCTTCTGGCAGGGGCTGTGATGCGCAGCATCCTCTCGGATACGCCTTACCCGCAGGCTTTATACAATAGCGTCATGTTGAGAGTCAAAGCAGACCAGGATGATAAAGATAAGCATATCTATAAAATTAGTGCCGAAAAAGCCGCCATCATCAAGGCTTGTTTATTGAAGAATTTTCCGAAAGGAGAGGAAGTAACTGTGGCATTGAATGAAGAAAGTACGAATACGGCCTATGTATTAGGCCGACTGTTCTCTGTATTGGAACAGATTCAGGAAGAAGCCAATCCCGATATCAACAGCACGATTAAGGATCGGTTCTTTAATAGTGCGGCTGCTACACCGGGTGTAGTGTTTCCTGTTTTATTGAAAATGGCCAACCACCATTTACGCAAATTGAATGATAGAAAGGGCTTAAAAATTACTCTTGAAAAAATGGTCACAGAATTGGAAGGGAAAATCGAGATGAATGGCCAGCCTATTCCGGCGCGGATGAATTTGAACGATCAAGGCTTATTTATTTTAGGCTATTACCATCAGACCCAGAAACGGTATATGAAAAAGGAGGAAAAATAAGATGTCCGAACCCATTAAGAATCGCTATGAATTTACCATCCTGTTTGACGTAGAAAATGGCAATCCCAATGGAGATCCCGATGCCGGCAATATGCCGCGCGTAGACCCGGAAACCGGATACGGCCTGGTTACCGATGTCTGCTTGAAGCGTAAGATACGCAATTGCATTGAAACGATTTGCGAAGACCAGCCTGGCTATCGCATTTACGTCAAAGAAGGCGTTCCTTTGCAGCGCAGTGACAAAGAAGCGTTAACCTATGTGGGCATTGATGAAAAGACGGATATAAAAAAGATGAAAAAAGATGATCCGGAACTGGACCGTAAAATCTGTGACTTTATGTGTCAGAATTTCTTTGACATCCGTACCTTTGGCGCCGTCATGACGACCTTTGTCAAGAGTGCACTCAATTGCGGCCAAGTCCGCGGTCCCGTTCAGTTAGGCTTTGCCCGCAGCATTGATCCTATCGTACCACAGGAAGTCACCATTACCCGTGTCGCCATCACGACGGAAAAAGATGCGGAAAACAAGAACACCGAAATCGGCAGAAAATATATCATTCCCTATGCGTTATACCGCGTAGACGGCTATGTATCAGCCAACCTGGCACGGAAAGTGACCGGTTTCAGTGAAGACGATTTACAGTATTTATGGAAAGCCATCATTAATATGTTCGAATACGACCATTCCGCTGCCAGAGGGAATATGGCTGTGCGCGAACTCATCGTATTCAAACACGATAGTGAATTGGGAAATGCTCCAGCATATAAACTTTTTGATACTGTTCACGTCCAGAAAAAAGAAGGCGTCGTCGCGCCCAGGAACTATACGGACTATGACGTAACCGTAGATGAAAGCAAAATCCCGGAACACGTTACGTGTACCCGGATGATTTAAACGTAGGAAAGAGGGGGTGCGAAGCCGTATCACACATAAAATATATCAGAGCTTCGCACCCGGCTTGATTTCTATAAAAATAAGCAATACCCGGAGAATTGACTCAAAAATTGAACTGCTATTCAATCAGTTTGCAATATGATTGATGAGAGCGCAGATAGTGACAGAGCCAATTTGAAGGCTGTCGCACCCTTCACGGGTGCGTGGATTGAAATCAAACAAGGAGGTCATCATGTTTACCTATCGTTTGTCGCACCCTTCACGGGTGCGTGGATTGAAATGCTAAAACCTTACACTATTATTATACGTGTTTTTCGTCGCACCCTTCACGGGTGCGTGGATTGAAATAACTACTCCGATTATGGCCCCATGGACGAACAGGGGTCGCACCCTTCACGGGTGCGTGGATTGAAATCTCTTTCGTATGTAGCGTAACTTGAATAAGGAATACGTCGCACCCTTCACGGGTGCGTGGATTGAAATGATGAATTTACACACAAAAAGTCTCTTAGCGGTAGTCGCACCCTTCACGGGTGCGTGGATTGAAATGACGACGACGTCCTGGCGGTTGTACTCTTTAAAGGTCGCACCCTTCACGGGTGCGTGGATTGAAATGGTATGTTGTGCGTTTTTATAGCATGCGCAATCTGTGTCGCACCCTTCACGGGTGCGTGGATTGAAATGACTTCGGTCAACTTGAAGTATGTGGCACTGCGGTCGTCGCACCCTTCACGGGTGCGTGGATTGAAATATCATCGACGGTCGCCCGATGACAAAGAAAAACAGCGTCGCACCCTTCACGGGTGCGTGGATTGAAATTCACACGAAGAACATTATTATTGTCATACACTTCAGTCGCACCCTTCACGGGTGCGTGGATTGAAAT
>OGYV01002514.1_pt1 | contig 11853 bp, 9 predicted proteins | sample 1576651 | NCBI WGS metagenome assembly OGYV01 (sample SAMEA3541570, study PRJEB24748) | human gut metagenome | biome: human gut; feature: human-associated habitat; material: faeces | place: China | collected 2012
TCCTCAGCGACCGTAGGGAGCGATAACTTCTTTAACTCCTTTAACTTCTGAACTTGTGAAACTTGAATACTACCTATAAGTTTATCCTCTGATAGCAGGCATCACTTTTTCGAGGAAGGGAATCGTTTTCTTCTGATCCATTCCTCGGTTGTAGGCGGCTCTCATCGAGTTCGGATTAGGACCCCAATAATTGCCGAATACGCTCCATATATTATCGATTTTCAACTCTGTACCTATCTGGTTGGCAAGGATGGCAGCTTCGGATGATGACAGTCCTGATGGCATGAAGTTTTCGGTTACCATGCCAATCTCTATCAGGTTGTTCTTTATCCTCTGAGCCTTTTCCGTTTTCAGCTCTTCCGGCATCTCAGCATTTCTGCATGAGTTTTGCTCACAGGCATTGCTGCCATAATAGTTTTCCACATGCTCGAAGTACGAGCTACCAGCGTTCATGATGATCATTCTTTGTCCAGACATTTCTCATCCTCCTTTCCCTGATAGTTGTTCATGTGCTCGATGTATTGTCCACCATTCATCTGGATGGTATTGTTGATAACGATGGTGAAGTGCTTTATTACAAAGCGAATAAATTTTCTATAGAAAAATAGTTTCATCTTTTATAGTTTTAGTTTGTTGTTAATTGTTTCCTCCTCATTTTAGCAGAGGGCGTGTGTTTGCGCTAACGTTTTTAGCGTAAGCCACTGGAGGCTGCCGAGCGCCTACTATCCGTAAGGTGTGGGGGCGGGTAAGGTTATGTTTGCATACTTTTGTTGATATGATTAATATTAATATTTGGCTTCAGATGTTAGCATCTTGGCCGGTTAACTCTTATTTTAATCTGATGATTAAATATCATACTACTCTAAGAGTTTCTATTTCTGTAACTCTTTCTACAATATTTCTGTTGATAAATATTGATGTTTTCTTCAAGAGTATTGAAATCCTTCATCAGATAAACAATATCCGAAAAATGATGAAAGGCTTGATTGAAATCCTCTAGGAATTGTTTCTTATCAAACTTCAGGTGGATAGCCCTGTGTTTTTTATCCAATTCTTCTACTATCTTATCCCAGTTATTCCAAATGCAGAGGCACCATCTCAACTGCTGCTCTGGTCGTAAGTGGGATGCATTTAGAATTCTGGAAATAGAATGTTCTGAGATTCCTGTAATATCGGAGAAAGTTTTGGGTCTTATAAAATCTCCTTGTTGACCAATAAAGGACTTAATATACGAGAGGATGTTTTTCTCTCGTATTTCATTAATCCTTTCGATAGACATCAGCTTATCTTCTTGGATTAACTTTGCTTTTAAGTCATTTATTGTTGCCATTTTATTTTTCAAAGTTCTGCAAAAGTACAATTTATGTATTAAACGGCAAAATGTGAATGTATGATAGCGTGGAATATCATACATTGATTTTATGGAATTTTAGTGATTTAATGGTGGTTTTTGTTTGAATGCAACTAAAAAGAAGGGAAAATAAGCAAAAATGTCCTCATTGAAATCCACGCCTAGGCGAATCGTAGCGAACTTCTTCTTTGGCTTGAATGCCGCCTGCAAGCCTCCTCGTAGACCTCACAGCAATATCCCTCCCGCATCCCTGCCATTCCCCTCACGCCCTGAAGGGGCAGAAGCTCCTAGCCCAGGGCATTCGCCCTGGGTATTCATGTCCGCACGCCTGGCGCCCTGTAGGGGCAAAAGCTTTATATGGCGCCCCGAAAATGATATACAAGCCAAAAAAAATAGGAGAAAAGATGATGTAAATGGATTCTTTTTTGTACTTTTGTACGCTAGAAGAAATAAAGTCAAATAAAGAAGATAATATGGCTGGATTATACGAACAAATCATAAACCAACTCTTCAAGGCAAAACTTGAAAAATATGATAGAAAAATATATCATATAGGAATGAAAGAAATTGGTCGCGATGAGGCGATTCAATATCTTTCACGTTATCTTTATGCCTTGATTCAGAGTACGATTGATGATGTGGCTCAGCAGGAGAATGGAGTAGAAAAGTGCATTCAGTTTACCAATGACGTGATAAAGGAGTTGGGCGAAAAGTTTGCCATCGAGAACTACGAGGATGATTTGGTAGATGCCAGCAACTCAATCCTGACAAGTGTCATTGATAAGACGAAGTGCGATTATCCTGATTTACAGAAGTATATACAGCGAATCACCCCTCTTACTTCGCTTACTAAAAGTAGTCTTTTTACAGGGGCAAAGAACTCTGTAAATATGATTAGCGAACTGAAGAAAGAAATCCTGTCTGCCGACAAGATTTATATCGTGGTTTCCTTTATACGTTTGTCCGGCTTGAATATGATGCTGCCCGAATTACAGGAGTTTGTGGCCCGTGGCGGATGTTTGAGAGTGATAACCACTACCTACATGCAGATTACGGAATATAAGGCTGTAGAGAAGCTTTCCAAACTGGCTCATACCGAAATCAAGATATCTTATCATAGTGATTTAGACCGCCTTCACGCCAAGGCGTATGTGTTTATGCGCGATAGCGGCTTCCATACGGCATATATTGGCTCTTCCAATATTTCTCATGCAGCATTGACCGAAGGCTTGGAGTGGAATGTGAAGGTAACTCAGATGGAATTGCCGCATATTTTCGCTACCATTAAGAATACATTTGATACCTATTGGGAACAAGATGTATTCGAAACTTTTAATCTGAATCGGGATAGCGAGCGCTTGAAGAAGGCGCTCGATAAGAACGCTCAAACTTCTGAAGGAATAGATTATTCGGTGCTCGATTTGATGCAAGCCAAAGAATATCAGAACGACATCCTTGACAGGCTGGAGAAGGAACGCCGTTACCATAACAACTGGCGAAACTTGGTGGTTGCTGCCACCGGTACTGGTAAAACGGTTATTGCCGCTTTCGACTATAAGCGTTTTAAAGAGCAGCATACAAAGGCTAATTTCCTTTTTGTGGTGCATCGTGAAGAGATTATCAAACAGGCTTGTGCTACCTATCGTGCGGTATTGGGAGATCCGAATTTCGGTGATATGTGGTATGGTGGACATGAAGCCTCTTCGTATTCGCATCTCTTTGCATCAAAGGATTTGCTGAATAACAGATTGGACAAGCTCCAGCTGCCAGATGATTATTATGACTATATCGTGTTTGATGAAGCTCATCATATCGTGGCAGATACCTATCAGAAGATTTTGCATAAGTTTAAGCCGAAGGTACTTTTGGGTCTTACCGCCACGCCTGAGCGAATGGATAACAACGATATTACCCAATACTTCAATCATCAGATTTCGGCAGAAATACGTTTGGATACTGCTCTGAATAATCGCCTGCTGTCTCCATTCCATTATTTCGGCATCACTGATTCTGTAGATTTGTCTGAGGTGAAATGGGAGCGAGGCAGATTCGTGGCTTCTGAGCTCTCTAAAATATATACCAACAACGATTTACGAACCAATATTATCTTCAAAACCTTAGAGAAATATTTGCCTAACTATAACGATGTTAGGGCTTTATGCTTCTGTGTAGACCAGCAGCATGCTAACTACATGAATGCCAAGTTTACCTTGGCTGGCTTGAAGTCTGCTGTTCTGACGAGCGAGAATTCTAAGTATAGAAATGTCGAGATAAAACGTTTGGCAGAGAAGAAGATTAACTATCTTTTTGTAGTAGATATGTTTAACGAGGGTATCGATATTCCTGCGATAGATACAGTACTCTTCCTTCGTCCGACAGAGAGTTTGACCATCTTCCTGCAGCAGTTTGGTCGTGGTCTGAGAAAAGCAAAAGACAAGAAGTATCTTACGGTCTTGGATTTCGTAGGTCATTCTCGTGCCGAGTTCAATTATATGGACCGGTTCCGTGCGTTGATGGGGCGAACATCCATGAGCGTGAAGGAAGAGGTGGAAAAGGATTTTCCTCATCTTCCTTTGGGCTGTACCATCCAGTTAGAGCCAAAGGCAAAGGAGTATATCATTCAGAATATCAATGGCTATATTAATAGTTTTAAGAAGACTAGAATCATTCAGACCATCAAGCAGTTTGAGCAGAAATTCAGCGAACCATTATCACTTGCTTCTTTCCTCAGACTCACTCATGTGCCTCTGGAAAAGCTCTATAATGGCACAACCTGGAATAGCCTCTGCTGCCTGGCTGGAGTAACTACTAAGGAGTCGGAACTTAATGTAGAATTATCTCGTGCCGTGAGCAAGAAATGGTTCTCTACCGATTCGTATTCTTACTTCAGTTTTATCCATGATTTGGCTGCTCGCCGTTTTAAGGTGAGCGAGGGATTGCTGACTCCAAGGGAGCAGAAGATGGCGTTGATGTTATATTATGATTTGTATATTTCTGCTGGTGAATATGATAGCTTGCAGCTGATGTTCAATAGGTTAAGCGAGGATGAGTTTTTTGCGGATGAGGTATGTCAGCTAACAGAGATATTGATGTCTCGCTGCAACGCATTGGAGCAGGATGATAATTCTGCTTTCAGAGATTCGTTCCCATTGAAACTTCACGGAGTGTATACCAAAGCGCAGATACAGGTAGCCATCGAGACTTCAACTTTGCAGAAAATGTCACCAAGCCGAGAGGGTTGCGAACGTAATACGCTGAATGGAATCCCTATGGAAGCGATGTTTGTAGATGTCATCAAGGATAGAGAAGATGGCTCAAATACCAACTATAAGGACTTTGCCCAGACCGCTGTTAAGTTTCACTGGGAAACTCAAAACTCAGTCAGACAGGAATCGCCTACCGGTCAAAGTTATATAAAGGGTTCGCGAGAAATGCTGCTGTTTGTAAGAAAGCAGAGAAATGCTGCTGAAAACAAGTATCGTACCCTTGGATATGTTTATCTTGGCAAGGTTACTCTTGATAGTTTTGAGGGCAATAAGCCGATGCAGATTGTTTGGAATCTGAAGACTCCAATGCCTGGTTCTGTATACGAATATGCAGCAACTTTGGCAAATGTATAGTTTTAAATAGGAGAATAGACAATGAAACATTATAATGTAGTAGCAGCCGTGGTTTGCCATGATGGCAAGTATCTCTGCATGCAGAAAGGCAAGACAAAGTTTGAGTATACCAGCTATAAATGGGAGTTTCCTGGTGGCAAGATTGAGCCTGGTGAAACTCTTCAACAGGCGTTGGCTCGTGAGCTGATGGAGGAGATGGAGTATCCTGTAGAAGTAGGAGAGGAGTTGGTAGCTGTGAATTACGAGTATCCTGATTTCTCGATAACCATGACTGCCTTTCTGTGTACGCCAAAAGGCGATGCTGATGGGTTTAAGAGGCGTGAGCACGCTGATAGCAAGTGGTGCAGCCAAGAAGAACTGAAAGGGCTCGACTGGGCTGCAGCAGATGTAGGGGTAGTGGCAAGTATCTTATAATATATTAGCCTATCCTGTCGTTAGCCGATAAGGCAAATCCCTCTATATAGAATTTCTCCTTAACATCGTTTATGATAGCTTCTTTCTGCTCCTCGTTGGAGTCTTCTTTCTCGAACGCAAGTATCAGATAATCATTGGATTTCGTTGGCGAGAATATCTTGCCGATAAGTTTTCTGAAATTCCGGCTGACGAATTCTTCTACTTGCGTATCTTCTTTCGGCGTGAGGCGATAGAAGTCGTATCTTTCGTCCAGCATCTTCTGGATTTCATCACGGAACATCTTGCGAACCCGGTTCTTCCAGGCGAATTTCTGGTGCTCGTTATGACGGGCATACAGAGATACTACATAGAGGAAGTTGACATCGTAGTGGAAGACGAGAAGGGTGTCGCGGTCGAACAGGCGGTCGTTGAAATGCTGGGTGTTGAAGCATTTCTTTTCCCTGTTGGTTGACGAAATCTGGTCTGAGAAAGAGAGATTCTCTGCCATCTTTGCGCTGATGAAGAAGTTCGGAATGATGTTGTAGCCTTCCGTCAGGTCATCGCGAAGCTTGGGTACGTTGCCAAAGTTACGCTTGTCGTATTGTAGTTCTTCATCGTCCTTATCGTCGTTCATAAAGAGGTTCAGGTTCCACTGGATGATGTTTCTGGCGTACGTAAACTGCTTATACACAGATTCTTTGCCGATGGAATGACCTAACTTGTAATACTTGCTGTCGCCGATGTAATAAACTGGCTCCTGATTTCTTGTTGTAATCAGGTTCTGGTAGCTGTACAGATGGTCTATGCGTTTGCCGTCAGCCTGTTCTTTCAGTCCGGCTGGAATGTTCTTCTCGCCTAGAAGTTCATCAATAATGGCCTCGAAAACGATATTGAAACTCTTAACCAGAAGATACTCCTTGCGTTCCTGCTGGATGTTCATGCGCTTGGCATTGTCAAAGAAATCGTAGCATAGTTGCCAGAGGTGTAAAGCCTTGTCTGAGAAGTATTTATACTTAATCTGGAGCAGTCTGGTCTTTCCTAATCCATCCAGATAGGTCTTGAAACGATAGCCTGTTATCAGCTGGAAATTGCAGTTGGTATGATAGGCGAAGCCGTATCTTTCGCTGATATAATTCAGGATGGAATAGAAGATAATCAAGAGTTCTTCATCAAAATTAATCTGCTTTTTCCTGTTGACAGGATGGGTATAAACAGGGCTGTTTTTGCTGATGATGGCCCTCGTGGTGGCTATGGTCTTAGACCAATGAATGCGGTTGTAACCGGAATGAATGTTCTTCAGAATGAAGAAGATGAAATCCTGGTTATGCTTGTTGAAGTCGATGAGAGCCAGCAGAATATCAAGGAAGGTGTTGTTGATTTGTCTGTTACTTTTACCGAGGCACGCTATTTTCTGGTGATAGACAATGCCGTTTCGGGTGGTATTGTTGTAAACCTCGATGGTGCGGTAAATCCAGACAGAGAACTCATAGATGAAGTCTTTCTCCTGTTGAGAGAGTGGGTTGTTCTGGTTCAGGTTGACGATGACTTCTGGGGCGTATTTGCCGAATACTCTTTCGCCCTCAGGAGTATCTTCGAGCAGTACTTTCGGCAAAATAAAGACGCAATCGTTGAGCTGGGTATTGTAGTAATACCCAACGTAGTTGATGCTGACGTTGCCATCAATGTCCTGCATGGCGTCAATGCCGTGCAGGACATCCCTAATCTGTTCAGCCTGATACTGATGTTCTTCTATGAGGATTCTCATAATCTCTTTATTGGTCTATTTCTTTAATATTAATACCCCAATCTTGTGCATTTACCTTTTGGATAAACTCTTTAATGCGCTCAGGATTAAATTGATTAGAGATATAAACTGTTTCATTATTTATAGTTATTTTTTTAGCCTTATCTCTAAATTTTGCATCTTTGCTGTTCTGCTCACGTCTTTCGAAGTCCTGTTCACTTTCTATAAGATGAGGAATATGTTTGATATTTAGTGCTGACCATATTTTTATGATGGTTGAGGCTGGTAAAGAAGGGTGGTTTAATGAGTATAGCTTAATTGCTTCATAAGGAACTGTACATTTACGATATGCTCCACTATTATTTATTGAATATTTTTCCCTTTTTGAAGATGGACTTGAAATGTTTGAATCACTTGAATCTTCATTCTCTTCATCTTCATTAGCATTTATGTATTCTTCTTCATCGTCAGAAATGAATTCATCTACACCCAAATTCTCTAAGAATAGCTCAACGTTAGCCACGTTGACGTTAGTCACACCATTAACATCCTCATAGAATCTATCAAAAGACAGAATCTTGCCTTCTTCATCCTGAAAGTCCTTATCATCGAAACCATAGTCCTTGAACACATCATTCCAGAGATAGAAGATAACCTTACTTACGAATAAATCGGCATCGATTTCGCCATCCTTTGCCTTGCAGAAGAAATAGCCGAGTTTCTTGTCTTCTGAATTGGTAAGTGAGCCGATCAGCTCGTTAACCTTGCTGATAAATGACCACCAGTCGTACTGCTTATCTCCCGTGTTGATGTACCAGTTGAGAGGAGCGTTGGTTGCCTTGTCACGACCTTCGCTGATAGATACATACTTCCAATCCCAGCGGCGCTTAAAGGCAGAGTCGATAGGGAAGAGGCTCTGGTCGCTGGTGTTCATTGTAGCCCAAATATAGAGGTTTGAAGGCAGAACAAGGCGCTCTCCCTTCATGATGAGGCTTACCATATTGGTTTCGCCATAGAGCTGGTTGATTTCGTCTTTATTCGTAATCTCCCATCCCGCAAATTCCTTTTCGAGATACTTCTGCATATCCTTATCTGCAACGATAGGATAATCAGAAAAACCATATTCGTTGCGATCCAGCAATTGGAACAGATCACCAAAGATTTGAGCACAATTGCCTCTGTTTATTTCCTCGATAATGAGAAATTGCTTCTTTGATGCCTTATTCTTAGTGAATATTTCTGGAGTATCGAGAAGTGCTGGGTGGATTCTATTATAGCTTTTATCGCTCTTTCCACTCTTTTTGCTACCAAGTTTCTTCCACGCTTTCACATAGGCTTCGAGAAAAGCCTGAGGAATGAACTTGTAGACAATTCTTTCTTCCTTTACGACTTCCTTTGTATCGTCGTCGATGACCTTTTTGCCATAGCAATCTCGGAGATCAACTTCTTCTGTAATAGGTTTATAAGTACCTACAAAAGAGGCGTAATCAGAGTCTGGATGGAATGTAGTACGAATCACGCTCTCTCCGAAAGTCAAGTCCTTGATGGTCTTTGATTTGCCTGTGCCAGGAGCACCATAGTAAATCTGCTGGAGACCTATGGGCTTAGGAGCATCTATCTTTTTTGCCTCGTTCGAGAAAAGTTCCTTAGCGCATAGGAAACGCATGTATGTCTTTAATGTGTTAGAATACTGGTTACTGCCAATTTTATCATACTGCTTGAATTCTTCATTATCATAAAGTGAATCTATGATATCTTGTAGTTCTTTGGTATGTACACAGGAGTAAATATCAAAGGATTCGATTCCTTTGATTTTGGCTACAGTTCCATTAATGCGCTTAAAATCACTATAGTTGTTGACACTTTTGGGTGATGTAGTGCAATTTAGTATAAAACTTTTATATTGTTCTTCTGTTGTCATATTTCTACAGTTTATTTTGCTGCAAAAATAAGAAATATTTCTCTTTTCTGCAAGTTTTTGGGCTTTTTCTTTTGTGTTTTCATGAGAAAAGAATGTTTTACTGATGAAAATAGTGGATGGATTGAATAAATCCATTTAAAGATAGATAAGATGTCGGATCGTTGGTGTCCCCTATCTATCGCTCCGCTATCACTTCAATCCCCTCTCTCTCAATTTCCTTGAGCAGGAAGGGGTTGAGGTGCTGGTGCTTTCGGATAATATCGACAGGGCAGCCCAGAAGGGCTTCAAGGTATGCTTTCAGACGGACTATCAGGAAAAACTTAGGGGGCATTTCTACATAGATATCTACATCGCTGCCATCGCGGTGCTGGTTTCTTGCCTTCTCTTGTTTTTATTCTTAATATCCTTTTTAAAAAGGCTTTTGCCCCTACAGGGCGCAAGGCTGATTGCGCTTATACCCAGGGTGTTACCCTGGGCTAGGAGCTTCTGGGCCTTCAGCCCGTGCCTGAACCACATGCGGAACTAGAGTTAGGAACCAATAATTTGAAATCGTCAACAGGCTGTTGACGATTTTGCTTGTTGGCTGCAATTTGTTGAATATCAATGGTTATTGTGCTATCAGTGAATTTGTCCGCAAGTTGCGGACGAATTGCAGACAATCGGAAAAAGTGACTACAGTACCGCTGCACAGACCTTGCGGAACCAGTCGAGTTTCTTGCCGCTCATTTCTGCTATGGATAAGTTCTCTTTGTTCACATCTTCTGGCTCAAATTCATAATAAGAATCTTCGGTAGGGAGATAATCCTCTGGAAGATCTTCTATGGAGTGGGCCTATTGCCAAAAACTCTTCGTAAGAATATTACCATCAAATGAGTGGAATCATATAGAATGGCAGCAATAAGGTATTGCCATCGTTCGTCAAATCCTTAGTATACAACAAGTAGCGTTGTGACACCACCTTAGAGTATTTATCGCAAAAGGCATCTAGCGACGCATGAGTTTTATAGCCAGATGACTTCACCTCTATCGGACAAATCTTGGCTCCTCGAGACAAAAGGAAATCAATCTCGTAATTATGCGTTGCATCTTTAGCCCACGAATAATAAAACAACTTGTTACCATTCGCCGTCAACATTTGGGCTACCAGATTCTCGTAAATATAGCCCAGATTGGCAGAAAGTTTGTCACTCAACAGTTTCTCATAAATCACGTTCTCCGTAAACGACTTGTCCCAAAACGCCAAAGTCACAAACAAACCTGTATCTGCACAAAACAGTTTAAACTTTGAATTGTCTTGATGCAATGACATCCCTACATTGGGATCATTGGAATGATAAGCAAACAAAACAGTCTTACTATCTTCCATCTCTCGAAGTAGTCCTTGGAGTTTGTCCGTATCCACACTTCCCACAACAGAATAAGGTTTATATCGATTACTATTCTGATTCAACTGGGCAGGAATATTCAAGAATAACTGTTCTATTCTGCGAGAGGGATCTATCTTTTGAAAATCATCTAGATACAAACGAATGATATCCCGCTTTACCAAATCTACCATACTGAGATTATTTGTCTCCAAATACTCATTTACAGCTTGAGGCATACCACCAACAAGCATATATAGACGAAGTTCCCTCATCTTTGTTCGATGAGCTTGGCCTAGCATCAGCCGTTTATCAAAGAATTGCTTGAGCAAAGGAATTGATGCCGTATCTCCCATCGCCCAACGAAATTCTTCGTAATCCAACGGGTACATGGCGACTCTTTCCTCTTCACTAGGAATGGTAATGCCCTTCGTATTTTTAGTGATACTGATAAGAGACCCCGTCTCTATATAATCATACCTTCCATCCTCCACCAAATACTTGATGGCTTGTCTTGCTTTAGGGCACGCCTGCACCTCATCAAAAATGATGGCAGACTTCCTTGCTACGAGAGAAACATTATATATAGCTTGCAACTGAAGGAAGATAAAATCCAAGTCCATCAAATCGTCAAATAGTGAAACAACTCGCTTGGATGCCTTATTGAAGTCAATGAGAATATAAGATTCATATTCTTTCTGAGCAAATTCCTTCACCAGCGTTGACTTTCCAACGCGACGTGCTCCTTCTACGAGAATGGCTGTTTCTCCCTTTCTCGTATTCTTCCATTGCAGGAGTCTATCATATAGTTTTCGTTTAAAAATTCTATTCATCTTATTTTCTATTGTTTACGAAATCTTTAACTTCTTGATTTTATGCCTTTTGGCGGTGCAAAAATACAAAAATATTAGAAAATACGCAAATCTTTTTAGCTAAAATATTAGAAAATACGCAAATCTTTTTAGCGGAAATATTAGAAAATACGCAAATCTTTTTGGTCTGTAAGGGCAAAAGATTTAAAACTCCAGACAAAACATAAGGCTTTTGCCCTTACAGGGCGCAAGTCGGATTGTGCTTATACCCAGGGTGTTACCCTGGGCTAGGAGCTTCTGGGCCTTCAGCCCGTAAGGGGGGAAGGTGGAAGCTAAATAGTAGAAAAACAAGCTTAATTATATAAATAATCCTAAAAAACAAAATATTTATGGAAGAAACTATTGTATTTCAATATTTCTATATATCTTTGCAATGAAAATTTAAATCATGGAATTATGAGAATTATTTCGCATAGGAAAATAAAAGAGTTTTACGAGACCCCTGGGCGAGAAGACTCAAAAGTAGCTCTGGAAAGATGGTACCAGATTGCGGAAGAAGCAGAATGGCGCAACTTTTCTGATATAAGAACTGACTTTCCTGATGCTGACTACGTAGGTAATCAACATTACGTATTCAACATTCGAGGA
>OGYV01002517.1_pt1 | contig 11844 bp, 10 predicted proteins | sample 1576651 | NCBI WGS metagenome assembly OGYV01 (sample SAMEA3541570, study PRJEB24748) | human gut metagenome | biome: human gut; feature: human-associated habitat; material: faeces | place: China | collected 2012
TTGCCGGCAGGCGTGACACCTTTTGGAAAATTACTTTTAATAAATGGAACATCAAAAAAAGAAGATTTATTAAAGAATTTTATGCACAAAATAACAATGATGATTAAACCCTTAGTTGAAAATTGCTTAGATATTGAAATTTTAGGGCCGATTCCCTGTATGATTTCTAAAGTAAAGGAAAATTATAGATGGCAAATTGTTATAAAAGGTGAATTTGATTCATATTTTTCAAAAAATATTAAGGAAATACTTTATGATGAGAACAAGAACGTATATAATGATATACGAATAAGTATGGATATTAATCCAAATAATTTATTCTAGGAGGGCATAAAAATGGCAATAAGAAATATTAGAACTATTGGTGATGATGTTTTAAGAAAAAAATGTAAAGAGGTAGTTGAAATAACAAATAGAGAACTTACTCTAATTGAAGATATGGTAGACACTATGTTTGAAGCTAACGGGGTTGGATTAGCAGCGCCACAAGTTGGTGTATTAAAGAGAATATTTGTTATAGATATTGGTGATGAAAATGGAACTATGGTATTCATAAATCCAGAAATTTTAGAAACTAAAGGAACTCAATGTGATGAAGAGGGCTGCTTAAGTATACCTGGAGAATCAAACCCAGTAGAAAGACCTAATTATGTTAAGGTAAAAGCATTTAATGAAAAAGGTGAAGAATTTATCTTAGAAGGTGAAGAATTATTAGCAAGAGCTATTCTTCATGAAAATGATCACTTAAATGGTGTATTATATGTTGATCATGTAAAGTAGGAGGAAGGTTAATGAAAATAGTATTTATGGGAACTCCAGATTTTGCAGTTCCATCATTAGAAGCTTTAATTGATAAATTTGGAGTTGAAGCTGTATTTACTCAACCAGATAGACCTAGAGGAAGAGGAAAGAAAATGGTCTTTTCTCCAGTTAAAGAAATTGCTGTAAAACATGATATTAAAGTTTTTCAACCTGAAAAGTTAAAGGATGATATAGAAGCTGTAGAGTATTTAAAAGAACTTAAGCCAGATTTTATAATTGTAGTAGCTTTTGGTCAAATATTAACTAAAGAAGTGCTAGATATACCTAAGTATGGATGTATAAATTTACATGCATCATTATTACCAATGTATAGAGGTGCAGCACCTTTAAATTGGGTTATAATTAATGGTGAAGAGAAAACTGGAAATACAACAATGCTTATGGATGTTGGATTAGATACTGGTGATATGTTATTAAAAGATGAAGTTGAAATAACTAAGAATATGACTTCTGGTGAATTACATGACATATTAATGAACAGAGGTGGAGAACTTTTAATTAAAACAATTGAATGTTTAGCAGAAGGTTCAATTACTCCAGAAAAACAAGAAGGGGAAACTTGTTATGCAAAAATGCTTTCTAAAGAAACTGGAAAGATAAATTGGAATAATTCTGCACAAGATATTCATAATTTAATTAGGGGGCTTAATCCAAGACCTATTGCTCACACTACCTATAAAGAGGAGCCTATGAAGATATACGAATCAGAAGTATTATTACAAAGTAGTAATAAGGAGCCAGGTGTTATAATAGAAGTGAATAAGAAAGGGATGAAAGTTAGCACAGGAAATGGTATATTATTAGTTAAGAAAATACAATTTCCAAATGGAAAGCCTTTAACTATTGAACAATATATAAATGGTAAAGAAATTGAGGTAGGGTGTAAGTTAATATAATATGAAAGGAGAGGGGATATATGTTTTATCCAGGACTTTATTTTGACAAAACTATGCTTTTGTTAGTTCCAGCAATGATAATTGCTTTTTGGGCTCAAACAAAAGTTAGCAGTACTTATAAAAGATATAAGAATGTAAGAATAGCAAATGGATATACTGGTGAAAATATAGCGAGAATGATACTCGATGCTCAAGGATTATATGATATTCCTGTTGTTGAAGTAAGAGGTGAATTAACTGATCATTATGATCCAGTAAGCAGACAGGTTAGATTATCTACAGAGGTTTTTCACAGAGCAAGTATTGCATCAGCAGGAGTTGCTGCACATGAAGTTGGGCATGCAATTCAACATGCACAAAACTATAAACCTTTAGTGTTAAGAACTTCTATAGCAAGAGCTGTTAATTTTAGCAGTCAAGCATCTATAATAATTTTTATGTTAGGTTTATTATTTAGTATTCCTGCATTAACAAACATTGGAATTATATTTTTCAGTGTAGCAGTATTTTATCAAATTGTTACATTACCAGTTGAGTTTAATGCTTCTAGAAGAGCTTTAAACATATTAGAAAATAGAAATATTTTATATGGTGATGAAATTAAGGGAGCTAAAAATGTTTTAAGTGCAGCAGCTATGACTTATGTAGCAGCAGCATTAATGTCAATATCACAATTAATAAGATTAATTGCAATTAGCAATAGAAATAACGATTAAGAGGTAACGTATGAATAGTAGAGAAGTAGCATTAAATATAATTAACAGAGTACTAATAGAAGGAGCTTATTCAAATTTAGTTTTATCAAATGAATTAAATGAAAGTGATTTAAACGAAAAAGATAGAGCTTTAGTAACAGAACTTGTTTATGGAACTATAAGAAGAAAAAAGACATTAGATATGATAATTTCAAATTATATTAAAGATATATCATTAATGGATGAAAAAGTATTAAATATATTAAGAATGGCAATTTATCAAATGCATTTCTTAGATAAGGTTCCAGAGTTTGCAGCATGCAATGAAGCTGTTGAATTAGCAAAACAAATTTCAGTTCAAGATTCTAAATTAGTAAATGGAATATTAAGAAGCTATACTAAAAACCCTGATGATATGGATGTTAAAGATAAGATAGATAGATTAGTATATCAATATTCTTATGAACCATGGTTTATAAGAATGATTTATAAGCAATATGGTGAAGAAAATGGAAGAAAGATATTAGTAGGATTAAATTCTACACCTAAAGTAACAGTAAGAGTTAATACTTGTAAAGCTGATTATGATGAAGTATATGAAAGACTTGAAGAAATGGGATATGATATAGAAGAAGGGTATGCTTGTCCAGAAGCTATAATAATAAAGGGTGGAAGTTCAATTGAAAGTAATGAATTATTCAAAGAGGGATTAATAACAGTTCAAGATGAAAGTGCTATGATTGTAACACCACTTTTAGATGTAAAAGTAGGAGATATTGTATTAGATTTATGTGCTGCTCCAGGTGGAAAAACAACTCATATAGCAGAGCTTTTAAATGGTGAAGGAAAAGTATACTCTTTTGATTTACATGAAAATAAATTATCTTTAATAAATGAAAATTTAGAAAGATTAGGATTAAAGGATGTTGAAGTAGAAGCTATGGATGCAACTAAACTAAATCCTAAATATGTTTCATTTGCAGATAAAGTATTAATAGATGTTCCTTGTTCAGGACTTGGAATTATAAGAAAGAAACCAGAAATAAAGTGGAATAAATCAAGAAAATCACTTAAAGATTTAGTTCCAACTCAAAGAGAAATAATGGAAAATGCTTGGACTTATTTAAAGAGTGGTGGAACAATGCTATATTCTACTTGTACATTAAATGTTGAAGAAAACCAAGATAATATTGAATGGTTCTTAAACAAGCATAAAGATGCAAAAGTTGAAAAGATATTCTTAGGAAATATGGATAACTTCATGTATAACAATGATGGTTCATTAACAATTTTGCCAAATGAATATATGGATGGTTTCTATGTTGCTAAGATAATCAAAAAATAGTAGGTGAAAAAATGTATAATATTTTAAATTTTACATTAGAAGAATTACAAGATTGGATGAAAGAAAATAAAGAAAGTGCTTTTAGAGCAAAACAAGTTTTTTCTTGGATATACAAGGATGTTTGGAATTTTGATGATATGAAGAACATTCCAGGAACATTAAAGGAAAAACTAAAAGAAAGTTTTATTATAGATATTCCTAAAATTGTAGAAGTATATGAATCTAATGTAGATGATACAAAAAAATTACTATTGTCTATGCAAGATAATAACTTAATTGAATGTGTTCTTATGAAATATAAGCATGGAAATTCAATTTGTGTATCTACTCAAGTTGGTTGTAGAATGGGGTGTAAATTTTGCGCCTCAACAATTGGCGGAAGAATAAGAGATTTAAGTAGTGGAGAAATACTTGCTCAAATTATGGTAGCACAAAGGTATTTAGGAGAAAGAATTTCTAATGTTGTATTAATGGGAAGTGGAGAACCTTTAGATAATTTTGATAATGTAATAAAGTTTTTAAAATTAGTTAATGCAGAATATGGATTAAACATAGGACAAAGACATATTACTTTATCAACTTGTGGTATAGTACCTAAGATAATTGAATTAGCTGATTTAAATTTAAGTATTACACTTGCAATTTCATTACATGCATTTAGTGATGAAAAGAGAAGGGTTATAATGCCTATTGCAAATAAATATACTATAGCAGAGATATTAGATGCTTGTAAGTATTATATGAATAAAACTGGACGTAGAATTACATATGAATATTCTTTGGTATCAGGAGTAAATGATAGTAAAGAAGATGCAAGATCGCTATCAAAACTTTTAAAAGATATGAATGGTCATGTTAATTTAATTCCAGTAAATGAAATAAAGGAAAATACTTTAAAAAGACCATCTAAAAAAACTATAGAAGATTTCGAGGGAATATTAAAAGCTCATGGAATTGAAGCTACAGTTAGAAGAGAAATGGGTAGCGATATTAATGCTGCATGCGGTCAGCTTAGAAGAAGTTATTTAGAAACACAAAAATAAAGGGGAGAAGACAAATGGTGGGAATGAAGAGTGATGTAGGTATAGTTAGAACATTAAATGAAGACTATGCTGGATACAGTGAAGAAGCTAAATATAAATTATATGTTGTAGCAGATGGGATGGGAGGTCATAATGCTGGGGAAGTAGCTAGCAAAATGGCTGTGGAAGCCGTGAAGTCTTACGCAAAAGAAAATTATGACAATGAGGGGACAAATGTACTAGAAAATGCAATTGAATTTGCAAATTCTAAAATTTATAATAAAGCAATTGAAAGTAGTGAATATAAAGGTATGGGAACTACATTAGTTGCTGCATTAGTTAGTGATAATAATATATTTATTGCTAATGTTGGTGATAGTAGTTGTTTTGGAATTACAAATAATAGTATAGAAAAAATTACAAAGGATCACTCATTAGTTCAAGAATTAATTGATTCTGGTACAATTACAGAAGAAGAAGGCAGAAATCACCCAAAGAAAAATGTTATTACACGTGCATTAGGTACTAGCAACATAGTAAAGATTGATATATTTAAATATGATTTAAGTTCTTATGACAAATATTTATTGTGTACAGATGGATTATCAAATGAAGTATTAAAAGATGAAATGTTAGAAGAAATTAAAAGAGTTGATGATTATAATCATGCCTGTGACAAGTTAATTTTATTAGCAAAAAGTCGAGGGGGAAGAGATAATATTACGGTCTTGCTATTTGGAGGAGAGGTGTAAAAATGATCGGTGAAGTATTAGGAAATAGATATGAGCTGGTGGAAAAGATTGGCGAAGGTGGAATGGCTATAGTTTATAAGGCTAGAGATAATAAGTTAAGTAGATTAGTTGCTGTAAAAGTATTAAAAAAGGAATTTGCCAATAACAAGGATATATCAGATAAATTTAAAAAAGAAGCAACTGCAGTAGCAAATTTTTCTGATGCAAACATTGTGAATGTATTAGATGTTGGACATGAAGAAGAAGGAAATATTGATTACTTTGTTATGGAGTATGTTAATGGAAAAACGTTAAAAGAGTTAATTGTTGGTAGTGGAAAATTAAATTATACTACTGCAATAAGTATTGCAATTCAAATAGCAAAGGCATTAGAATGTGCACATAAAAATAATATAATTCATAGAGATGTAAAACCACAAAATATATTAGTTACTGAAAGTGGCTTAATTAAAGTAACTGATTTTGGAATAGCAAAAAGTTCAACTTCAGCAACTATTACCAATACAACTACAATAATGGGATCAGCTCATTATTTATCACCAGAACAAGCAAAAGGCTCTTTTGTAGATTTAAGAAGTGATATTTATTCTTTGGGGGTTGTTTTATATGAAATGGTAACAGGGGTTCTTCCTTTTGATGGAGAATCACCAGTTACAATTGCATTAAAGCATATTCAATCAGAGCCAATTGAACCTAAGAAACAAAACCAAGCTATACCTGATAGTTTAAATAATTTGATTATGAAGTGTATGAGCAAGGAGTGTATTAATAGATATCAAAATTGTAAAGAATTAATAGATGATTTGCAAAAAATAAAGGAAAATCCTAATGTATCAATTGGTACAGTTGAAAATTATGATGATGGAAAAACTATCATTATGGAACCAATAAGAGTTGAGGATTTTGTAAAAAATGAATCATCAAAGAACACTTCAGAAGAGTTAAAAAATAAAATTTATACAAGAGATGATTTTGAAAATGATTATGATGATGACGAAGATGATGAAGATGATGATATAGAAATATTTAAGAAAAGTAAGAAAGCTAATCAAAATAATAAAACTAATAAAAATAAGAAAAATAAAAATACTGCAATTATAATAGGCATATCTGCAATAGTATTAGCATTATTATTAGGGATTGGCTTTGCTTGGGGATCAGGATCATTTAGTGGTAGTAGTACTAGTAATAGCGAAAAGAAGGTTACAATTCCAGATATTAAAGGCATGTTAGTTGATGATGCAACTAAGGAATTAGAAAAGTTAGGATTAAAATTAAAGATTTATGAAACTGTTGAAAGTGATAAAGCTGAAGGAACAATATTAGAAATGTCACCAGAAGCTAATAAAACTGCTAAAAAGGGTGATGTAATTAATGTTAAGGTAGCTGGAGCAAGTAAAAAGGTAACAGTACCTGATTTAAGAGATAGAGAAATAAATTATATAAAAGATTTCTTAACTCAAAAAGGATTAAATTATGAAATTACTGAAGAATATAGTGACAATGTTGAATCAGGATATTTAATAAGACAATATCCTGAAAAAGGAACAGATGTAGCAATAGGTTCAACAATACAATTAACTATAAGTAAGGGGCCTAAAGAAACTTATGTTTCTGTTTCAAATTATATAGGAACTAATGTTGATAAGGCTAAGGGTGAATTAGAAAGCCAAGGTTTAGTGGTATTGTTAGAAGAGCAAAAAACAGAAGATAAATCACAAGATGGAATGGTATTAAAACAAACTATTGAAGGTGGAACTAAGGTATCAAGTGGTTCAAGAATTACTCTTATTTATGGAAGATATACAGAAACTTCAATAGATGTTAGTAAGTATATTAGTGTTGGTATGACATTATCTGATGCAGTAAGTTCATTAGAAAGTGCTGGAATATCATATTCTATTTCAGGCGCATCACAAGATGTTGATATGAGTTCTTATGTTGTAAAAGGATTTAACAATAAGATTAAAAAAGGTGAAACTGTTAAAATTCAAGTTGAAAAAATATCTTCAGTTGATAATAATGGTGGCAATAACAGTAATACTGGTAATACTGGTAATACTGGTAATAATGGTAATAATGGCAATGATGGCAAAGATGATGACACTAATAAACCAGATAGCGGAGATAGTGGCTCAGGTAATGATAATAATAAAGATGAAAGTACAGCAGATAGAATAGGAATTGATACAAATAAAAATAATGATGTAAGTATAAACAACTAGTGTTAATAGATAATATGATGAAAAAGTGAGATTGCAATAATGTAATTTCACTTTTTTTTCATTTTATAAAATAAAATATTGCATTTATTTAATAATAGTGTTTATTATTATTAAGAAGAGTAAAATGTTTGGAGGTACTATGAAAGGAAAAATAATCAAAGGAATTGGTGGTTTTTATTATGTAAAAACTACTGATGGACTAATAGAGTGCAAAGCAAGAGGAAAGTTTAGACATAGAGATATGAAGCCTCTTGTTGGAGATGACGTAGAAATAGTAGTAGAGCATGGCAAAGGTGTTATTTGTGACATTCATGAAAGAAAAAGTGAACTTATCAGACCTACAGTTGCTAATGTAACACAAGCATTTGTTGTTTTTGCAATTAAAACTCCTGATATTAATTATGATTTATTAAACAGATTTTTAGTATTATGTGAACATAATAATATAAAAGCAATTGTATGTTTAAATAAAGTTGATTTAGTATCAGATGAAGAAAGAAAAATTGTTAAGGAAAAAATTAATTCAATTGGTTATGAAGTGTTGTTTATTAATGCAAAACAAGGTCTTGGTGTTGAAGCATTAAATGAAAAGTTAGAAGGGAATGTAACTGTGCTTTGTGGGCCATCAGGAGCTGGAAAATCAACACTTATAAACACCTTAACTGAAAAATATTACATGGAAACAGGGGAAGTTTCAGATAAATTAGGAAGAGGAAAACATACAACAAGACATAGTGAACTTATTGATGTACAAGATGGATACATAGTTGATACACCAGGTTTCTCAACATTGGAAGTTACTTTTATAGATAAGGATGATTTAAAATATTGCTTCCCAGAATTTGAAGAATACAATAATCAATGTAAGTTTAGGGGATGCTCACATTATAAGGAACCTAGTTGTGCAGTTAAAATGGCAGTAGAAGAGGGTAAGATTAATAAAGTTAGATATGACTTTTATATAAGAACATTACAAGAAATAATGAATGGGAGGAAATACTAATGATTAAAATAGCACCATCAATATTATCAGCAGATTTTTCAAAATTAGGCGAAGAAGTAATAAAGCTTAATGATGCAGGAGCAGATTTTATTCATATAGATGTAATGGATGGAAGCTTTGTACCGAATCTGGCATGTGGAATGAAAATGATTCATGGATTGAAAGGTGTAGCTGATCTGGTATTTGATGTTCATCTGATGGTAAATGAACCTGTTCGATTTGTAAAAAGAATGCAGGAGGCTGGAGCTGATGTAATATCTGTTCATTATGAGGCCTGCAGCAATGTAGCAGAAACTTTAAAAGAAATAAAGCAATGTGGAATTCGTGCAGGAATTGTTCTGAATCCGGAAACCTCGGCAGAAGTTCTTACAGAAGAAATCTGGAAGCTTGCAGATGTGATACAGGTTATGACCGTTCATCCGGGAAGAGATGGCCAGCACTTTATTGAAGATACACTTGACAAAATAAAAGATATCAGAAGACGGTCAACAGATACCGGAGAGTGGAAAGATATAGAAGTTGATGGAAGTATCAACTGTGGGAATATAGGAAAAGTAATAAAGGCCGGAGCAAATATCATTGTTTCAGGAAAGGCATTATTTAATGGAAATCTTGCAGAGAACATTGCCAATATGAAGCAACAGGCAGCCATGGAGGAATAAGATGAAATACGTAATTGGAGTGGATCTGGGAACCAGTGCGACAAAGACGATTCTGGTAGATCAGAATGGAAAAATCGTAGCCGAAGCGTCTGTCAAATATCCAATGTATCAGCCTGAAAACGGATGGGCAGAACAGGATCCATCAGACTGGTCAGAAGCAGCGATTTCAACAATTAAAAGTGTAGTTGAAAAAGGTCAGGTTAATGGAAAAGATGTGCGGGGAATTGGAATTTCTGGTCAGATGCATGGACTTGTGATGTTGAATGAGGAGAATCAGGTTATAAGAAGATCCATTATCTGGTGTGACCAGAGAGCTACGAAGCAGGTAGCGGAAATGCTGGAACTGCCAATGGAAAAATGGATGAAGATCACAGCGAATCCGCCAATGGCAGGATGGACGGCAGCAAAGATCCTCTGGATAAGAGAAAATGAGCCGGAGCTTTTTGCAAAGTGCAGACACATTATGCTTCCAAAAGATTATGTCCGCTTTATTCTTACTGGTAAGTATGCGACAGATGCATCAGATGCCAGTGGAATGCAGATGCTGGATGTAAAAAACAGATGTTGGTCGCAGGAAATTCTTGATTTTCTGAAAGTAGACAGAGAACTTCTTGGAGATGTGTATGAATCACCGGAAGTTGTTGGAAACCTTTTACCGAAAATTGCAGAGAAGTGTGGATTATCAACAGAAACAGTTGTGGTTGCCGGAGGAAGTGATAATGCCTGTGCAGCAATTGGAACAGGTATTGTAAGAGAGGGGCAGGCTTTTACAACAATAGGTACTTCAAGCATTGTATATACTCATCTGAAAAAATATCAGGAAATTCCTGAAGGTGCACTTCATTTGTGTTGCTGTGCAGTGCCTGGGTGTTGGCATACAATGGGAGGTCCTCAGTCGGCAGGTCTTTCGATTGAATGGATGAAAAATAATTTCTGTCAGGATTTGATTCAGAAAGCAGAAGAGGAAAATGTATCATTTTATGACAAGATAAATGAACTTACAAAAGATATTCCGATAGGAAGCGAAAGATTGATTTACCTTCCATTCCTGATGGGCGAAAGAACACCTCATATTGATCCCAAATACAGAGGTGCATTTATCGGACTGAATATCATACATGGACAGGCACATATGCTTAGGGCAATTATGGAAGGTGTTGTTTATTCCCTTGCAGACTGTAATGAAATCTTGAAGAAACTGGGAACAGAGGTTGTATCCATGCGTGCATGCGGAGGTGGAAGCAGAAGTCCTGTATGGAGAAAGATTATGGCAGATCTTTATAAATGCGATGTACATACATTGAAGCAGGAAGAGGGACCGGCATACGGTGCAGCAATTCTGGCCGGAGTTGGAACTGGAATTTATTCTTCGATACAGGAAGCATGCGATGCTTTTATTGAAGAAGATGGAATTACTGAATGCGATTTGAAAGAAGCAGAGGAATACGAGAAGTTCCATAAAATTTATGACAGATTTTATGAGGACATAAAAGAGAATCTACACGCTCTCTACGAGCTTTAGAGAAAAACTATATAAATTATTTAAAATCAGGAGGACTTTACAATGAAAAGAAGACTGGTAACAAAACTTATGATGGCAGCAGGCGTAGCAGCAATGGCAGTAACAACAATTCCGGCAAGTGTTTTTGCAGCTGAAGATGGTGGACAGACTTATGGAGTTACATATTGGTGTGAATCGGATTTCTTTAAAACAGTTGCAGATTCCATCACAGAAGAAGCAGAAGCTGATGGAAATAAAACAGTTGTAGTAGATGCTCAGCAGGACAGCGCAAAACAGATTCAGATTATTGAAGACTTTATTGCACAGGGTGTTTCAGCAGTATTTTTAAATCCAGTTGACAAAGATGCAATTGAACCTGCACTGCAGAAATTAGACGAAGCAGGGATTCCAGTAGTAAACTTTGATACTTCTGTATCTAATCTTGATCTGGTTGGTTCTTATGTTGCAACTGATAATTATCAGGCTGGTGTACTTTGTGCAAAAGCAATGATTGAAGATTTCCCGGATGGTGGAGAAATTGCAGTTCTTGATTATCCTGCAAACAATGCCTGCAACGATCGTGAACAGGGATTCCTAGATACAATTGAAGGAAAAGGATTTGATGTTGTGGCAACATTTGATGCAGAGGGAACTGTAGAAAAAGGACAGACAATCACAAGTGATATCATCCAGGCTAACCCAGATATAAAGGCAATCTTCTCCATTAATGACCAGGCTGGTATGGGGGCATATGCAGCACTTACGACAGCTGGAAAAGAAGTACATGTTTACGGTGTTGATGGTGCTCCAGAAGCTAAGAAAGTAATTGCTAAAGACAACAGCATTTATCGTATGACAGCAGCTCACTGCTCCCTCGTCAGACTTTCTTACAATCCACACATGTGCCGTTCTATGCCTGAT
>OGYV01002525.1_pt1 | contig 11816 bp, 9 predicted proteins | sample 1576651 | NCBI WGS metagenome assembly OGYV01 (sample SAMEA3541570, study PRJEB24748) | human gut metagenome | biome: human gut; feature: human-associated habitat; material: faeces | place: China | collected 2012
AAAGCCCCACTGGGGCTTTCATTGCTCCGCTGCGCTGCGCAAACGCGAGCTTGCCGCATGGCAGGCGGAACAGGCTCATCATGCAAACAACGAAAAACAGGAAGTTCCCTCCGGTGGGGAACTCCCTGCTGTACATATCGCTATTGTCTGTGGCTTTAATCGCAAGTTTTACAAGCAGTGCAATTCTCAACAACTTGTTTGCGATATGCAATTCACGGTTGTTGCCAACGAATCAAATCGTGAATTGCGATGGCAGGGTGCGTCCGCAGGGGCGCACCCTGTTTTTGTTTTGTATTTGATCTTCTAATCCATGGTTCAGACTGTATTCGCTCAAACACCCTCTAGAATGGTATGCCGGAAGCAGATGCCTCAAAGCTGCCGACATCTCCGATTTTTCAAAAAGACTTGACATTCCCGGGCAGTTCTATATAATTATCAATGTTAATTACCTTCGATAATCGTTTGGAGAGGAATTTCATTATGACCATCGAACTGATCAAGCAGCTGCTGGATGCCTGCTATCTGGCAAAGCGGGCACGGGAGATGCTGCCTGCCCTGCCGGAGGGTGTGACATCCTCTTATATCCAGTGTCTGGATGTTATTCAGAAATTGCAGACCCGTGGCATCCAGCCGAAGATCTCTGATCTCAGCGATGCGCTGAACCTGCCCCGCCCCGGTGTGACCCGTACCGTAAAAGAGATGGAGCACAAAGGGTATCTGAGGAAACAGGTATCCGCTGAAGATGGCCGCGTGACCTATCTGTTCCTCACCGAGAGCGGGCAAGCGCTTTCCCAGAAGTACAATACGGACTACTTCTCGCAACTGCTCCCGTATCTGGACAGCATTTCCGAGGAGGATGCAGCGTGCACCATCCAAACGCTGGAAAAATTCTATGCTATTATGCGCGAAAGGAAAGATTCTCTTGAAAAACGATAAGACCGATTTTACCCAAGGCCGCATTTTGCCAAAGCTCGCTTTTTTCATGCTGCCCATTCTGGGTGCGCTGGTGCTGCAGGCCGCTTACGGCGCAGTAGACCTTCTGGTAGTGGGGCGCTTTGGCTCCACTTCAGGCTTGTCTGCGGTTTCTACTGGTAGCCAGGTACTCAATCTCGTCACCTTTGTTGTCACCCAGCTTGCCATGGGCGTCACAGTGCTCATTGCCCGCTATCTGGGCGAAAAACGACCGCAGTACATCGGGCAAGTCATTGGCGGGGCAGCTATTGTGTTCACCCTTCTGGCAGCTGCACTGTTCGTGGTGCTGGTGTTTTTTGCACGGCTTATTTCCAGTCTGATGCAGGCTCCTGCCGAAGCCTTAGACCTGACCGCCAGCTATGTGCGCATTTGCGGCAGCGGCATCTTCTTTATTGTAGCCTATAATATGCTCTCGGCTCTTTTCCGCGGTCTGGGCGACAGCCGCTCTCCGCTGATCTTTGTACTGGTGGCGTGCATTGTGAATGTTATTGGCGATCTGGTGCTGGTGGCTGGTTTTCATCTGGATGCTGCCGGTGCCGCCATTGCTACGGTAGCAGCACAAGCTGTCAGCGTAATCTGTGCAATCGCAATGCTGCTGAAGAAGGAGCTGCCCTTCAAAATCCATCGCTCTGATTTCAAGCTGAACCCCCAGTGCAAAAAATTTCTGGGCATCGGTCTGCCGCTGGCTTTGCAGGAGTTTTTGACCCAGCTTTCCTTTCTGGCGCTCTGCGCCTTCGTCAACCGGTTGGGGCTGGAGGCATCTTCCGGCTACGGTGTGGCGTGCAAGATCGTTAATTTTGCCATGCTGATCCCCAGTTCTCTGATGCAGTCCATGGCGTCCTTTGTGTCGCAGAACGTGGGTGCCGGCAACAAAAAACGCGCCGAGCAGTCCATGTTCACCGGCATTGGCATCGGTCTAGTGTTCGGTTGCTCCGTATTTGCACTGGTGTGGTGCAAGGGTGACGTTCTCTCCGGTCTGTTTACGGCAGATGCCGCTGTTATTGCCAACGGCTACGCCTACCTCAAGGGCTTTGCGCCCGAGACCATCGCCACCGCCATCCTGTTCAGCATGGTGGGTTACTTCAACGGTAACGACAAAACGCTCTGGGTCATGGTACAGGGGCTGGTGCAGACTTTGCTGGTGCGCCTTCCCATGGCATATATTATGAGCATCCAGCCTAATGCCAGCCTGACTATGATCGGTCTGTCCGCACCCACCTCCACCGTAGTGGGCATTCTGCTCAATATAGGCTTTTTCCTCTGGCTTAAACGATACGAAAATCAAACGTCTGCATAAGTTTTGAAGGCTGGAGGCCTGCCGATGGTTGTTACCACCTATAAACATGATACGGTCGTGCTTGAAATTTCAAATTCAATCATGAGTCGATAATAGCAAACAAGCCCACAGGATAGACCGCATAAAAATACGGCAGACCTGTGGGCTTGTTCCTTATATCGAGTTGATCTCTAAACGATCGATCCTCCAATCTATGGCTCCCAAACATATTTTTTAAATATTCCTCCGGGTCACCATTCAGAATCAAATCCGCGTAGCTCAGCGGATCATTGTAGATGAGGTAATCCAGTTCCGACCTCTGCGCCATGGTCACGTCCAGTGCATCCTCGACCCCGGTGCAGTCAATGGAGATCATTCTCCCATCCCGGAGCAGCAGTTCCACGCAGCCGGTGTCCATGTTGAATTTGCAAGCTCTTTCATCGTACTTCATAATCTCGTCCTCCTGAAATCATTGTCTAATTTGTATTGGTCAATCTATGCTTTCGGATTTCATCTTCCACGGACACCTGCGTGGAACTTGTCGGGGCAAGGCCCCTCCATCTGCTAACGCAGACCGTTCCGTCGCTTAAAAGCCCCACTGGGGCTTTCATTGCTTCGCAAACGCTAATTTTCCGAAGAAAACAAATAATCCGAACCCATCTCCTATCGGAAACAAGTTCGGATTATTTTTGTTTGGTCCGAGTGGCGAGAATCGAACTCACGGCCTCTTGAACCCCATTCAAGCGCGCTACCAAAACTGCGCTACACCCGGATATTTGTTGTGGCTCATCGCTCACAGCTCCATTAGTATACCCGCTATAGGCCGTTTTGTCAAGCGCTTTTTTTATTTTTCTTGGATTTTTTCTGGATTTTTCGCTCATTGTCCAGAAGCTCTCGATGGTGCGTCCATTTCATTTTCGGTGACTGCCATTGCCACGGCAAAGACGCTGTGGGCGCCCGCATCCAACAGTGCCTGCGCACAGGCTGCGGCGGTAGCGCCGGTGGTGATGACGTCATCCACCAGCAGCACCCGTTTCCCTTCCACGAGCTCCGGCTCCTGCGCCCGGAAGGCACCGGCCGCATTTTCCAGACGCTCGTCCAGCGAGAGTCCTGCCTGATGGCGTCCGGCCCGGACGCGGCAGAGCGCCTTTGGCAGCAGCGGGAGGCCCAGTGCATGGGCCAGAGGCTGCGCCATCCGTTCCGGCACGTTGTAGCCGCGCCGACGGCTGGTGGCAGGCACCGGAACGATGCAGTCGTAGCCGATGGCCGCACCGGAGACCAGACCCGGCACCGGCTCTGCAAAGTGCATCTCCACCTCTGCTCCGAACAGCCGGGCCGTCATCTCCACGCCAAGCTCCACCGCCGTCCAGCTTTCGCCTTCGTATTTGGCGCGGAGGATGGCGCTGCGGACGACGCCCTCGTACCGGTAGGGCGCAGCCGCCCCGTCCAGAGCGCCCAGATAGTGGCGGCTCGCGTCCAGCCGCATGACCGGGCCGCGGCGCAGCTCTTCCAGCCGCGGTGTACACACCTCACAGAACGGCAGCGTTCCCAGCACCCTGCGGCAGCAGGGACACCGCCTCGGGAAAAGCAGCTGGCGCATCTGCCGGGCAAGCTGCGCGGGGCGGCTGTAGTAGCCCGTCATCAGTCTTTCTTGACGGCGACGATGATACGCACCTTTTTGCCAGCCGCGCAGCCAAAGTTGTCGTACCAGCCGGTAAGGTAGTAATCATCGGAGTTGACGGAAGTGAGCTTGGTGTAGTAATACTGGCCCTTGTACCACAGGTAGACCTGCGTATCATCGGCCATTTCAAACCTTTCGCCCTTGGAGGAAAGGACGCTGGCCGCACCCACCTTGTCGATCTTCATGGGCATCAGCTGCACCATGTTGCGGACAGAGCCGGTCGTCTCCTGGCAGACCGCGATGCCGCCGGCCAGCACAGGATACTTGATGGAAGTGCTCAGACTGACCTGCTGGCCGCTGACGTAGCCGATATAGGTCGCACCGCTGCCGATGAAGTTGAATATCTGGCTGACGGGAGTGCCGGTGATCTTGGCGATCTGCTGGAAGCCGAGGCCCAGAAGTGCGCCGGTGTTGCTGGTCAGGCGTTCCCACGCGGTGCTGAGGATGTCGCCGGAGATAACGCCCCACAGGATCTCTGTGGTGGTGGGTACCATGATGCTCTTCACCTGACTGACGACTGCATCGGTATCAATGGTGCCGTCGCCCGGCTGAGCCTTGATGGCGCTGAGAAGGGTGCTGTAGTTGGCGGCGACATTCTTCACATCGTCCAGCACACCGTAGTACCACAGGTCACCGGTCACATCGTTCAGGATGAGCTTGTCGATCTGCCCCTGCGGGTTGGTGGTGTAGTAGCGGACATCGGAAGCCTTTAAGTTTACCCCCGATAGGCGGCTGGGACGAACCGTCCCAGCCACACCCCCTGTACTCGTATCAAGGATCTGCACGTCATCCGCCAGAGCTCTATCGCCCAGCGCGGTGGCGTTCTCGTTCACAGTGCCGCTGACGGAGCGCTCATCGATCGTTTCCACGCTCTCGCCTTCGGGACTGACCCGCACTTCCACCAGCCAGCCGGTGGGAAAGTTCAGGCTTTTGTCTACGTTCACCTCGCGGGCAAGGCCGTCGGTACACAGGACCTTGACGGTCTGAAGCACATCGGCGCTGTTGTCCTCGTCGATGAGGTTGCGGGCGGACGACTGCACCACGCCGTAAAAGACCTCGTCGGCCTCCTCGCCGGTGATGATGCCTGCGGCCACATTGTTCATGCCCAGCAGCAGAGTGACCACCTGGCCGACACCGCCGCCGTTGAGGGAGGACACCTGGGAAGCAATGGCCGTGCTGCCCAGCGTATAGGACGTGCCTGCCACCGTAATGGAAGCGGGAGCGCTGGCCGTGGGAGACACCTCGGTGATGCGGCCTGCGGCACGGCGGGTATAGACCCACAGGGTCTTGAGGCTCTCGCTGTAGTAGTAGACGTCGTATTTGTTCAGCTCTGCGGAGCCGGAGACCTTATCGTTGCGGTAGACGCTGGCAGGGACGAAGGGCAGCACCGTGCTCTCCGAAGCCACGAAGGGGCCTTCCAGGCTGCTGAGCAGGATGGTGGAGCCATCCACCTGACCATTGCTCACGGTAAAGCCCAGGGTCGTGCCGTAGGCCGAGCCGCTGGCGTTGTTGGCGGTGAGGGCATTGTAGAGCAGGACGGCGCAGTCCTCGTAGTTCATCGCTTCGCCCTGACGGCGGTCGAGGCCGGCACGCAGGCCCAGCTCGCCGGCCTTGTTGAGCTGGGCGTTGGGGAACGCGCCGCTCAGGTCGGTCATCTTATAGCCCATCAGCTTGAGCACTGCGGTGCAGGCTTCTTCCAGCGTGACGGCATTGTTCGGACGGAAGCTGCCGTCGGTGTAGCCGTTCATCCAGCCCTGCTGCACGGCGATGCGGACATAGGGCGCCCATGCCGAGGAGCCGGGCAGATCGGTGTAGAGGGTCCCCACTGCCCCCTGGGAAGAGACGCTCTCCCGGTAGGTAGAGTAAGAGGTCAGCATTCTGGCAAATGCGCCGCGGGTCACGGCTGCATCCAGTGCGCCGGACTGCTCGGAATCCATGGCACCCAGCGTGATGGCAAACTGGACGGCGGTGTTGTTGCCCGCAGCCGATGCCGGCATCACCAGCATCGACACTGCGATGCTGACCGCCAGCAGAAATGCGAGAAGACGTTTTTTCATTGTGATCTCCTTATAAAAAATGTTAAACCTCTCAGTCTCGCTTCGCTCGACAGCTCCCCTACCGAGGGGAGCCTCTGGCGAAGAGAGAAAGCTTTCCGTACTGCCAAGGCCTCCCCTCGTCAGGGGAGGTGGCTGCGCCAAAGGCACAGACGGAGAGGTTAATCATATCTCAACGCGTCAATGGGGTTGAGCCGCGCGGCGCGTTTTGCGGGCAGATAGCCGAACAGCACTCCGATGAACACCGAGATGCCGAAAGCTGCCACGATGGAGTTGAAGGACGGGCTGACCGTAACGTCCATGCCGTCGGTGAACATGGGAAGCACCTGATTGGCGATGGCCGACACGATATAGCCGAGGATGATGCCCAGCGTGCCGCCGAGGGCCGAAGTGGTAGCTGCCTCGGTGACGAACTGGGCCAGAATGGTCCTTTCCTTCGCGCCCATTGCCTTGCGGATGCCGATCTCGCGGGTGCGCTCGGTGACGGACACCAGCATGATGTTCATGATGCCGATGCCGCCCACCAGCAGCGAGATGCTGGCGATGCCGGTGAGGATGACGATGACCATATTGATCATCTTGTTCATCTCTTCCAGCCACTCGCTGGCGCTGTAGACGTAGTAAGCACTGTCGCTCTTGAAGATGTCATACAGTCCCTGCTCCACCGCAGCCTTGGCCTCGTTGGCCTGGCCCTCGTCCACCATGATGGCGGAGTAGGAGTCCGGCGAGCTTTCGTTGGAAAGGCGCATGGCTGTGGTGTAGGGCAGGTAGACGCTGTCGTCGTCGCTGCCCTCCTGCTGGTCGTGATTGGAGATCTTGGCCTTCAGCACGCCCACGATGCGGAACTTGTACGCGCCGAGCTTGATGGTCTGGCCCACCGCATTGCCGCCGTAGGCCGTGCGGTTGATGTAATCGCCGATGACGCAGATCTGCTTGTTGTCTGTGATGTCCATATACTGGATGTTCCGGCCCTTGGCGAGGGTGTAGCCCTTCGACTTGATGTAGTTCTCATCCACGCCGTACACCGTACCGTAACGGTATTGCGTCGTGCCCACCTTGGGGGTGTTGTCGCTGAAATCCAGCTGCGGCGAGATGGAGGAAAGCAGTTCCGGGTTCTTTTTGACGATGTCGTACAGATCATCCACCGTCGCGGTGCGGGAACCATAGCCCCATATCTGGATGGAGAGGGTGTTGGTGCCCATTGCGGAAAAGCTGTCCCGCATACTTCTGGTCATGCCGTTGCCCAGACCGACGATGACGATGACCGCCATGACGCCGATGATGATGCCCAGCATGGTCAGGAAGGTGCGCAGCTTATTGCTCCAGACGTTCTGCAGTGCCTGGCGGAAAGTCTCTAATACCATTATTTTGCTTCCTCCTGTGCCGCTTCGCCGGACAGAGTGGGCTGCACGATGGCCTCAGGCGCGTGGGCGTCGCCGTCGTACACCACCTGACCGTCCTCCAGACGGATGATTCGCTCCGCCTGCACGGCGATGGAATTGTCGTGGGTGATGAGCACCACGGTATGGCCCTCTCTGTGGAGCTGCTGAAGCATCCCGATGACCTCGCGGCCGGTGTGGGAGTCCAGAGCGCCGGTGGGTTCGTCGGCGAGGATGACCGCCGGGTTGCGCACCAGAGCCCGTGCGATGGAAACGCGCTGCTGCTGGCCGCCGGAAAGCTGGTTTGGCAGGTTCTTGAGCTTGTCGCCCAGACCCACCTTTTCCAGCACATCCCTGGCCAGCTTGTGGCGCTCGGCGCGGGAGATGTTGGCGTAGACCAGCGGCACCTCCACGTTTTCCAGAAGGTTCAGCCGGGGCAGAAGGTTATACTGCTGAAAGATGAAGCCCAGCATCTCGTTGCGGACATCCGCCAGCTCGTCCCGGTTCATCCTGCCCACGTCCCGGCCATTGAGCCGGTAGACGCCGTGGGTGGGGACATCCAGACAGCCGATGATGTTCATGCAGGTAGACTTGCCCGAACCGGACTGGCCCACGATGGCCACGAACTCCCCCTTCTCGATCTTCATCGTGATGTGGTCGGCGGCCTTTACCAGCGTATCGCCCATCTGATAATACTTGCACACCTGCTCAAATTCGATCAGAGCGCTCATGGGGCACCTCCTTACCAGATACTGTCGCTGTAATAGTCATCCGACACAGAGCTGGTGTCGTAGGCCACCGTGTCGTCCTCCTGCAGGCCGCTCTTGATCTCGGTGTAGCTGTCGTCGCTGACGCCGGTCTCGACCTTGACGTAGACATAGCCCTCCGGTGCGTCCATGTCTTCCACCGCATTGGCTGCGCTGGGAGACTTCTTGCTCACCAGCACATAGCCGCCGCGGATAACGGCAGCATTCGGCACGACGAGGGCGTTGTTGGCCTCGGCCACGACGATCTCAGCGTTGGCGTTCATGCCGGGGCGCAGGCCGTCGGTGTCATCGATGCGGATGGTGATGGGGTAAGTCGTGGTGCCGCCGCTGGAGCTGCCCTTCATGGACACACGGGTGACTGTGCCGACATAGGTCTTGTCCGTCACAGCGTCAGCGGTGAGCTGGACTTTCTGGCCCACGGACAGTGCGCCGATCTGCAGCTCATCCACATTGATGACCATTTCCAGATAGCTCAGGTCGTAGATGACGCAGAGGGTGCTGCCGGAGGTCAGGGCGTCGCCCTGCTTGGCGTCCTTCTCAATGATGGTGCCGCTGATGGGCGAGGTGATGGTGTAGTTGGACATATTGTCCTGCTGGTTCTGCATCGAGATCTCGGCGCTGCGCAGGGACTCGGAAGCAGACTGGATGGATTCGGTCAGATCGTCGCCGGTCAGCTCGATGAGGATGTCGCCCTTGGAGACCGCGTCGCCCTCCTGCACATTGATGGCGGAAACGGTGCCGCTGGCCAGAGCGGTCAGGGTGCGCTCTGCCTGATAGGCAAAGGTGGCGGAGGCGATGGAGCTGACGCCGTTGATGCTGGCGGTAGCGGCCTGAGCGGTGGTCAGACCGCCGGCATTGTTGACCCGGATGGTGACGGTGCGCACCAGCAGGTTGCCGGTGCTCAGCTCGTCGGTGCCGGTGACGGCGGTGATGGTGCCTTTCAGCGTCTCAAAGGTGCCGTCCAGCACCACGTCGGCGCTCTGGCCCACCGAGAAGTTGGCGGCATCGGCTGCCGGGAACAGCAGGTTCAGCAGCATCTTGGAGCTGTCGCGGATGACCGCCACCTCCTGGCCGCTGGTCACTTGGTCGCCCTTTGCGACCTTGAGACTGCTGACCGTGCCGTCCACCTCTGCGCGGACATACTGGAGGTCTACGGTCTTGTCGTAGCTGCGCTGGGCCTGCTGCAGGGCGATGCTGGCCTTTTCCAGATTGGTGGAGGCGTCCGAGCTGTCGATGGTGTAGAGCACATCGCCCTCTTCCACCTTATCGCCCTCTTCAAAGCCGCCGGTGAGGATCTTGCCGTCCACCAGAGACTTGACGGTATATGTATTGGCCGGGTTCAGCGTGCCGGTGCCGCTCAGGGAGTTGGAGACATCCTGACGGGTGGGCGTCGTCTCGGCGTAGGTCACATCGCGGCTGGCAGCTTTATTCCCGCCGCCTATGAGAAAGACAGCGCCCGCTGCCGCCACGACGACCACCGGCACGAGCCATTTCCAGTTCTTTTTGGCGAATGCAGACACACCGGACTTGGCTTCTGTGGTTTCAGCAGCCTCAGCGGACGCATCCTTTTTCTTTTTCCAGATCATGCTTTTCCTCCTATGGTATGCAAAAGGGCAGCGTGACCCTTTTGCACGAAAAATCCGTTATTGGTAGTGTATCGCATTTTTCTGAAATACACAAGCGTCCAAATTTCATTTCACCTTTTATTTACAAAATTATTTCCGGTTTTTATGCAAAAAAGACACCCGCAGTGTCCTTTGCAGAACATTGCGGGTGTCTCAGATGATCTTGTCTTGTCAGGATGCGGCTTCGGCCTCGCTCAGCGGAGCCAGCTTCACATACACCCCGGCAGGGACGCAGGCCGCCCATGCACCTTCCTCGCTCAGCTGGCCGAACTGCTCACAGACATGGTCCGGGCATTGGCTGTCCTGAAACGAGATGGTGCCGTCTTTTACCTGTAAATGAACGACATAGCTGCCCACATCGTACAGGTAATCGTAGTCCTTATCCAGCGGCAGCACCTCGGTGATGCCGCCGCCGAAGTCCACGACTGCTGCCAGCGGTTCCGCCTTGCTGCGCGGACGCAGCAGAAAGACCAGCAGGGCAGCTGCCGTCAGGACGACGGCTGCGAAGAGGAGGTTCGCCTTCCAGCTCAGGCGTTTTGCGCCTTTTGCCGGTCGAGGCTGCTTGCGGGTGCTCATGCAGCGTAGTCGCTGGCAGCAGCACCGGCAATGCGGCCAAAGACGGTGAAGTCAGCAACAGCGTTGCCGCCCAGACGGTTTGCACCGTGGACGCCGCCAGTCACCTCACCTGCTGCGAACAGGCCGGGGATGACCTCGCCCTTCTCGTTCAGCACCTCGGTGTTGGCGTTGATCTTCAGGCCGCCCATGGTGTGATGGACACCGGCGGTGACCTTCACAGCGTAGTAGGGAGCGGTGTTCAGGGGGTTGGCGAAGCTGGTGCGGCCGAAGTCGGGGTCATTCTTGGCCTCAACGTAGCCGTTCCACTTCTCCATGGTCTCTGCGAAGGCAGCGGCATCGACGCCCATAGCCTTGCCCAGCTCCTCGTAGGTAGCGCCGGTGACGGTGTAGCCCTTCTTGATGTAGCCCTGGATGACGCTGGAAGCATCGGCCATGGCCTGATCGACGACCAGCCAGCTGTAGCTGCCGGTCTGGGCGATCTCAGCGGCGGAGACGACATCGCGGGTGCCGACCTCGTCGATGAAGCGCTGGCCTTCCTCGTTAATGAGGATCGCGCCGTCGCCGCGCAGACCCTCGGTGATGAGGGCAGCGGTGTTGGCCTCAACGGTGGGGTGGATCTGGATCTGGTCCATGTCCACGGTAGCAGCGCCGATGGCCTGTGCCATCTCGATGCCCTGACCCTGGATGCCAGCGGCGTTGGTGGTCATGAAGCCCTTCAGCTCAGGCTTGTACTTGACGACCATGTCGAGGTTTGCGCCGAAGCCGCCGGTGGTCAGCACCACAGCCTTGGCGTTCACAGTGACGGTCTCGCCGGTAGAACCGGTGGCCTTGATGCCCACAGCAGCGCCGCTCGCATCGGTCAGGATCTCGTTGGCGGTGGTGTTCAGCAGGATCTGAACGCCAGCCTTCTTACAGTTCTCCTCCAGCAGGGGGATCATGTAGGAGCCGACGGAAACGGTCTTGCCCTCTGCGTTCACAGGGCGATGGATACGCTTGACGGATGCACCGCCGAAGCTGGAGACGTCGTGCAGGGTGATGCCGTGCTCGTCCAGCCAGTCGATGGCGTCAGCGGAGTTTGCGCACAGGGTCTCGACCAGCTCGGGGTCGTTGATGCCCTTGCCGCCGATCATGGTATCCAGCTCCATCAGCTCGACAGAGTCGAAGTAGCCGGTGGGGTCAGCCTGATAGGCAGCCCACTGCTCGGAAACGGTCTTTGCCAGAGCGGTGATGGTCTCGTTGTCGGCGTACTTCTCGGCAGCAGTCTTCAGGGTCTTCTCGACGCCGGCAGACTCGCCGAACTCGTTCTCGTCCTGATAGACGGTCTTGCCGGCGTTCATGCCGCCGGTAGCGCGGACGGAGTTGCCGCCCACCATGGGCTGGCTTTCGAGGATGACGACGCTCTTGCCCTCAGCGGCAGCGGTGATGGCAGCAGTCATGCCTGCGCCGCCTGCACCCACGATGACAACGTCAGCGTCAACGGTGGAAT
>OGYV01002529.1_pt1 | contig 11784 bp, 13 predicted proteins | sample 1576651 | NCBI WGS metagenome assembly OGYV01 (sample SAMEA3541570, study PRJEB24748) | human gut metagenome | biome: human gut; feature: human-associated habitat; material: faeces | place: China | collected 2012
CGTAATCGGGAGTCTTCTCTCCCGATACTGCCATCGTGGTTGCCGCACCCATCGAAATACCGTGAATCACCTGACGGGTATTCTTCATTCTCCGTTCTTCACCCTTCACTTTAAAAATCTCATTGGCGATTTCCGACCATCTGATCACATCCCATCTATCCTTCCATCCCATCTGGATATGGTCGCCCTCACTCTCTCCATGTCCATACAGATCTGGCAGGAGCACATTATACCCCATATCGTGATTATAGAGATAGGCGATGTGCAGCATTCCCTCGGAGCGCACCTGATAGCCATGCACCACCACGGCAGTCTTTTCCGTAGTCTTCGGTGCATAGAGATAGATGGCATGGGCCTTGTAGCCCGACGGCATCGTGACAAAGGTATCCTTCACGCAATGGTGCTGATACACAGAGTCCATCCAGCCAATCATCCAGGGGCACTCGTTCTTCATTCTGTTCTTCCAATGCTCAGCCGTCATTCTCTCCTCCTTCGGATAGTTGAGCGAATAATTGAGCATATAGTTGCTGGCGCCATACAGTCCCAGCATCACGAGCACCACCAAGCCCAGAGCCAAAGCGATGCCTATCTTTCTCATCTTTTCCTGTTTCATCTTCATTCTTTTTGCTATTAAAAATATCTATTATTGAGTTTCTGCTGCAAAATTAAGGAAAAAGATGGAGATGGCAAAGAAACAGAGGAAAAATTCCTGTTAAATTGAAGCATAGAGCGGATTGCTAAAACATCCCTCGCCTCCTCATTATCATGGAGCAAGGCGAAGCGATACATCTGCTCGTAATGGTCGTGGAACAGCCGTTCCATCCGCTGTTCATTTTCTTCTGTCATCACGTCATTTTCTTCTTGTTTCTACTCTTATATACAAGCTTTCCTGAAATCAATTACCCCTAAAATGAAGAAATCTTCTATTTTTTTGAAAAACCTATGCAAAGATAATCCTAATTTCATTATAAGACTAATAAATTATAGTTAAAAAACATATCTTCTCTTCATTTTTAAGTTAATTTATAAACAACTTAAAGAAGATTGTATTATCTTTGCAACGAAATAACTTAAAAGTTAAGCTTATGGAACAGAAGTACAACATAGAGCTTATAGAAGAGTATGAAGATATAAACTTCTATAGTATTCATCTTGAAGGAGAAGAACTCTCTGAATTTGAAAATTTCTTTGAGAAATTTCCAGAAGGATGTTCTTACGATGAAGAAATAGATGTTGTCATTTCATGGTTGGACAAAATCTCCGAACGAGGAGCTTTGGAACGTTATTTCCGTCCGGAAGGCCACTATGGAGATGGTGTTGGAGTTATCCCAATAGATATTGGTAACAAGATTCGACTCTACTGTATCAGATTATCTAACAATATTCTGATTTTCGGAAACGGAGGAGTCAAAGATGCTAAAAGTTGGCAACAAAGTACCACACTAGCTCCCTATGTAAAACTCTTGATAGATACAAGTCGTTTCATTCAATCGAGAATTAAAGATGGAACAATTGTATTAGTTGACAAAGAAATAATTGGAAATTTAAACTTTACAAGAAATGAGAAGAAGTAAGATTTTAGAAGAACGCCGCAAACATGTTGATCCTGAGATTCGTAGGTCTGTAGATTTGTCTTTCCAAATCGTAGATAGGATACATGACATTCTTGTTTCTAAAGGGATGAAGCAGAAAGACCTAGCCCTTCTACTCGGAAAACGGGAAGCGGAAATAAGCAAATGGATGCGGGGAACACATAATTTTACAATAGACACTCTTGTATCTATTGAGGATGCTCTCCAAGCTCCTATATTAAATGTCGTCCATCAGGATTTAGAAATATGTGTATAAAATTTTAATCGGTCAAGCAAAGAGCAAACCAATAAGGTTTTGCCTTCGCTTGACCGATTGTCATATATTCATTGTTTATTAAGAGAGTTTCTTCCTAACAAAAACTACAAGCGGCTCTTTTCTTCATTGCCGGCTCCTGTGCCCTTATACTTACTGCGCTTGGCATTGAAATTATACGTAACCTGCAGGGAGATGCTACGAGTATAGTAGTAGCAGTCTTTTGTGGTACCCGCTCCCAGTCCGTACATCGTCCAACGTTCCTTTGTAGTCTTGAAGATGTCATTTGCAGAAAGATAAATGATCCATGTGCGATTGGCAAACGACTTGTCGAACCGCAGATCGACGCTGTAATTACTCTTACTCATAAGAAATCCATCTGCATTGGGTGTTGCTGCATTCAGGCTGATAGCTGCGTTCATGGTTTCTGAAAGAGCGAATTTATTGTCGAGCGAGCACAACAGCAAAGGTCTGCTTAATGCCTTGCTGGCACCATACTTCCTGGTATCGAAAAACTGCTGGTTATAATTGAATCCCCACGTAGGACGGAAGATGCCAAGCTTTGGCGAAACATTGACAGAAGCATATAGCAGCTGCTTATGGTCGAAATTCAACGACGTACTATAAGCAAATTCCTTTCCAGGATAGATATACTTGGTCCACTCTATCACATCCTTCAGATATTTATAACCTGCGGAAACATTCAGTCACTTATATGTCATCATTGCCTCAACATTGAACACCTTCTCCGGTTGCAAGGTAGGATTTCCGCCTTCATAAAGGAAACGGTTGTCAAACTGCATGAAGTTGCCCAACTGTCGATAACTTGGACGACTTATTTTCTCGTTGACATTCAACTGCCAATTCCAGTTACCTTTGTTCCATGAAATACTGAGGTTAGGAAAGAAGTTGCTGTATCTTCTACTTACATCATCCTGCTTTACTCCACCAGAGAAATAGTCGCGAATGATATTCTCGAAACGCACACCCAAACCAATGTTCCACTTGCTGAGGGACAGTCCATATTGCACAAAGCCAGCAACATTTCTTTCATGGATATCCGTCTCTGTAGATGGCACCAACTGCTCTTCGTTCAGGAACGTTCCATGAGAGTCGGTCTTCGACAGCTCCGTTCCTACAGACATATTTCCTTTCCACAGAGGAATATTCACAACCAACTTGCCTGCCCACATATCGCTATTCTGACGATTGCTTGAGTGTACCTCCTGATTACCCAACTCCTTGCTGTTTTCAATAATCTCGTCACTACGTCTGTTATTGACCGTATAGTATGTGGCGTTGAAATCGATGCCTACCTCTCCTATCTTTCCCACATAATAGATTTCTGCCTCATGTGAACCAAGGTGAGGCTTTCCAACCTCATTCTGCTCAATGCTGCCCTGTGCCACACCGTTCAGAAATACATTCTGTTGGCTACTACCTTTCGTCCTGCCATTCAACATGCCATAGTAGCGATAAGAGCCACCAATGGAATTGCTGTCGTTGAGCGAATAGTCGGCTGAGAGTTTTTCCGACAAGAAGCGGTTATTGGTATCCGAATTAAAATGCTGGTCGTTGTGATAATGCTTGTCGGGCAAATTGATATCGGTGTTCAGAAGATTATCCTCACCAAAATGAGAGTCCCCCGTCCATAAGCTATTGGCTATCTCAAATTTCTTGGTCTGATACCGGGTGCTGACAAGCTCGTAATCCGACATCCATTTGTTGTATTTACCAAAAGCATCTGCACGCAAGCTGAACCCATTGGCACGCCGCTCTTTGGTACGGATACGAATTACCGACTCCACCTCGGCATCATATTCTGCCCCAGGACTTGTTATCACGGAAATCGACTTGATATTGTCGGGAGTGATGTTTACAATCTCATTATTGTCATTCACTCGCTTGTTGTTGATATAGACAATCGGTGTGCCTTTTCCAAACACGGATATCTTTTGTCCAGCTACAGAGACACGTGGCAACAGGTTCAGGACATCAAAAGTGTTTGCCATCTTAGAAAGCAAGGTATGCTCTACGGCAACCTCCACTCCTCCAGGCGACATTTTATACTGAGGTCTTTCACCCTTCACTACAACTCCCTTGATAATCATCGTTTCGGGCTGCAATTTGATGATTCCCATTTCCGGATTGCTGTATATACGGCTGATAGTCTTATAACCAACGTATGTGATACGGGCTAACACCTTCCGGGAATTACAAGGAATGACAAAACTTCCATTCTCATTGCTCACACCATGTCCTACGATCGTAGAATCAATGGACGACAACAAGGTTATATTTGCATATTCGGCAGCATTGCCACTCTCATCAATAATACGTCCCTTATAACGAAGTGTTGTCTTCTGCATACACTCCACCATGATATTATCCTCCATCTGCGTCATCCTGATGGGATAGAATCCTATCAGCTGCATGATGGCATCGGGAACACTCTGGTTTCTGATGCTCTTGGTCACCCTGAAATCCTCCAGTTCATCATACACGAAGTTGATGGTGTACTTATGCTGGCGGGCATTCAAATCCTTCAACGCCGCAGAGAACGACACATTATTATATTGTCGGGTGATGCGCTGGGCTAATGCGGTTTGAAAAACAGCCACACAAGCACAAATCATAATCCATTTTTTCATATACATCAGTCTTTCTTTTTTCTGTTACTTATTATTTATACAGTTGAGCCAAGCAAAAAACTAAGCAAAATATAGATTATTTTCGAAAAACCTATGCAAAGGTAATAAAAAGCACCATAAAACCAAGTAATTTGAACTATTATTGCAAGAAAACCCTGCAAAAACTTGGAGCATAAAAAATAAAATCGTATATTTGTGGCAAAAATGGAAAGATAATGAAAACGACAAACGATTATATTACCATACTTCGCAAATATCTGAGCACCAAAGCTGATGCTTATGGTATTACAAAGATTGGAATCTTTGGATCTGTAGCTAGAAACGAACAGACCGAAGACAGCGATGTTGATGTTTGTGTGGAAATGAAAAAGCCAGACTTATTCACAATGGTACACATCAAGGAAGAACTGCAAGAGCTCTTTGGTAAGCCTGTAGATATTGTCCGACTTCGCAATAACATGAATCCGATGCTTTTGAAGCAAATTAAAAGAGATGGGATCTATGCATGACGAAGAACTCTTATACTATTCACTCAAACGAATAGCTTCGACTATTGAAAGAATCATCAATAATTCTCAAGCGATTGATGATTCACAATATTATGTACTTTCTCCTGCTGGCATGGAACGCCTCGAAAGTACCTGTATGTTGCTCCTTGCAATAGGAGAAAGTATCAAAGGTATTGATAAAATGACTCAAAAGCAGCTTCTACCGAACTACCCAGAAGTAGATTGGAAAGGAGCTATGGGAATCCGTGATATTATTGCTCATCACTATTTTGACATAGATGAATCTATTGTCTTTGATGTAGTCAAAAACAAACTCCCTGGAATGTTAGAAACAATCAATAAGATGATAGAAGAATTATAAAAAACATCGGTCAAGCAAAGAGCAAGCCAATATGGTTTTGCCTTCGCTTGACCGATTGTCATATATTCATTGTTTATTAAGAGAGTTTCTTCCTAACAAGAACTACAAGCGACTCTTTTCAGTATTACCGGCACCCGTACCCTTATACTTGCTTCTACTAACATTAAACTTATAGCTGAATGAGCACATGAACATTCGGGTATCCGTATATTTTCTGGTATAGATATCGCTGGTACCATATACCAATCTTGTGGAATTGCGCATCGTCGCAAAGAGGTCATTGCCCGCCAAAATGACAGTCAGGCGGTCGTGAAGAAAACTTCTACGCAAAGAGACGTCCACTCCTCCTTGTGCCATATAAAGCGGAAGCGCAGAATGGCCCTGCGTGTTCTAACTCATATCAAGATTAAGCGTCCAACCGCATGGTAGTGAAAACGCATTATTGAAAGAGCCCATGAATATCGGTTTGCTGTATGCCTTACCACCAATGGTCAGGAACTGCTTTCTCATACCAGCGTCCAACGTAGGATGCCACCATCCTATCGTTGGCGATGCCGTCAGTCCCACGTAACAAACCTGAGTATGATTCAAATTACGAAAGGTGTACATGCTGATTAACTCATTGTCATGATACGGTTCTATCACCTGAAAGCAAGGATCTACAAGATAACGCCAGTTGGCAAAAAACTGGAACCATTTATATCCCAGATTAATCCCTATGCCATGTTCGAAGGTTGACGTGAGTAATGGATTTCCACCCTGATAATAATAGCGACTATTATATTGCACGTTACTACTTAACTGACTATAGGAAGGACGACTCACCGTCACCTTATAAACCATATTCATTTTCACATTCCCGATAGGAAAGGTCAAGGACATATTCGGAAAGAAATGGTCGTACTTACGACTCTGGTCGGGTACGAAATAATCCTTATTCTCCTCGCTCCAATAATCACCACCTGTATTATAGTAATTGGAAGAAACATGTTCGTATCTGAGACCAGCATTCAGTTCTACCTTGTTTAGTCTCAATCCATAAGAAACAAAGGCTGCAAGATTACTTTCCTCCACCTGGTCGTCAGTCTTACCTGGCAAGTCAGTTCCCTGTTCATCTATAGTATAAAGATTGGCACGGCAACTTTCGGTAAACTCATTACCAATCTTCAGGGTACCTTTCCATACCGGAAAGCTCAGTACCAGCTTAGATGCATGCATCCAACTATCAGCTGTGAAATCAGATTCTATCGTACGAGAATCTCCGCCCTCCATTCCTGTTTCTTCAGAATATTGAGTCTGTCCTGTTTTACGAAGATATATTTCCCCATTCCATTCTATGCTCACCTTTCCTATCTGTCCGGCATAATAAGCCGTAATATCCTGCGTAGGTCGGCTTTTGAAACGACAATACATATCATTTGTATAGCTTTCTGTCTTGGAGCCATTCTTCCAGACATCCATCAGCGAATTCCATCCACCCCGACTATAAGGATTGATGTTCACCTCGTAAGTGGCACCCACGGAATGCCTATCATTGAAAACATAATTAAAGCCAAGACTTCCACTGGTATAGTAACTCTTGTTTTTGATAATCAAGTCTTCGTTGATATTCATGAGCGTCTTGCCGTAGAGTCTGTTATCATTATGCTGATCCTGATAGCCCTGAGACAAACCGCCATACAAATTGGAGAAGATATCCAATCCCCGATAGCGATAGTTCAAATCGAGTACTTCACGATGATTGTCCTGATGATTGCGCTGATAGACCTGGCGATAAGTCAATCCCAAACCTTCTCCCTTCTTTCTTGTCGTCTTGATTCTGATGACTGCCTGATAGGTTGCATCGTATTCTGCACCCGGCTCGGTTATCACCTATACATGTTTGATGTCAGAAGAACTCAATCTATCGAGATCACAGGTTCATTGTTGCCTCCATCAGAGTTATCGTCCCTATCTTACCTATATTATATGTATTGCTTGTCGTAATATAGCCCACGCAAGTTACCCTGAAATCCTCCAGCTCATCATACACGAAGTTGATGGTGTACTTATGCTGGCGGGCGTTCAAATCCTTCAACGCCGCAGAGAACGACACATTATTATATTGTCGGGTAATGCGTTGGGCATAAGACTGCTGAACCCCAAACAGCAGGAAGAGAAGAAGAAGCTCTCTGATAAGCTTGCCGCTAACGGGCATTGGTTTCCAAAAATCTCTCATAAATATATCCTCCTATCTTATTTCACCTTCAATGTGCCGTCAATATACTCTATCTGTATGCGGTCGAAAGCATTCAATATCTCCAGGTTCTGCTCCAAAGTCTTCGTCTTGTTCCAGTTGAAGAAGAGACGGATGTGCTGGGCACCGGCATCCACATACTCCACCTTGACATGATAGAAACCGGATAACTGAGCCAGGATGGTTCCCAATTCAGCATCATCAAACACCACCGGCTTCATATCAAGCGAATATCACCAAGAATCTCCCCGGTTTGGAATGCAAAAGTACACAATCTATCGTAGATAGAAGACAAATGGTAAGGCTAAATCGATTTTCAGTTGATTTATTTGTTCATTCCAACATTTTTTAGTACTTTTGCCCACCAAATTACGAACAAGTAAATAAGATTGGTATAAAATAGGTATTACCAAGATAAAATAAAGAATAGATTAGATAAAGGAGAATAAGATTATGTCAACGATTATTTATCCATCACCGATATTCGGTCCGGTAAACTCCCGCCGTCTGGGAGTTTCACTGGGCATCAACCTCATGCCATCTGATGGCAAGGTCTGCTCATTCGACTGCGTTTATTGCGAATGCGGATTCAACGCCGACTTCCGTCCTAAGAAGAAGCGCCCTACCCGCGAGGAGGTAAGAGAAGGATTGGAGAAGGTTCTGAAAGAGCGCCACGACAACAACCAGCCTCTGGATGACATCACCTTCGCAGGAAACGGTGAACCTACGGGACACCCTGACTTCAAGGGAATCGTGGAAGATACGATGGAACTCTGCAAGAAATATTTCCCTAAAGCACAAGTATCCGTACTCAGCAACGCCACCTATATATATAAGGAGGAAGTGAGAGAGGCGCTGATGCTCGTGGATAACAACATCCTGAAACTGGATACCGTGGATATGGATTACATCAAGAAGCTGGATCGCCCTCAGCAGCCTAACTACGACGTGAAGGATGTGATCAAATATCTGAAGATGTTCAAGGGGCACGTCATCATCCAGACCATGTTCCTGAGAGGTGACGGTTTGGACAATACCAGCGAGCATTTCTTAGCTCCTTGGCTGGAGGCAGTGAAAGACATCCAGCCTCAGCAGGTAATGGTTTATACCATCGCCCGCGAAACACCAGACAAGTTGCTGGAAAAGGCACCAAAGGTAGTTCTCGATGCCATCAAGGAACGTGTAGAGGCACTGGGCATCAAGTGTACAGCCAGCTATTAAGAGATAATCAGGATAAGAAAGAAAAGCAAGTAGAAAAAAGAAAGAATGAAAGCGAAAAGTAATATCCTTATTATCAGCGATATGTGTGGCTACGGAAAGGTATCTGCCGCAGTTCAGATGCCTATCCTCTCTTATATGGGACTCGATGTGTTTAATCTACCCACCATGCTCATCAGCAACACCTTCCCATACGGCAAGTACGCCATTCTGGAATGCACATCGTATATCGAGGAAGCCTTGCAGAAGTGGAACGAACTGGGCATTCACTTCGATGCCATCACCACGGGTTTCATGGCTTCGGAGCGTCAGGCTAAGCTGGTGGCACGCTATTGCAGAGAACAGGCAGCACTGGGCACCGACATCTATGTGGATCCAGTGATGGGCGATTACGGCAAGCTCTATGGTGGAGCCAGTGAGAGTACCGTGAGATGCATGAAGGAGATGCTGAGCGTATCGCATCTCTGTTTTCCCAACTATACCGAGGCTTGCCTGCTGACGGATTCGGAATACAAGGAAGAGGGAATCTCGCAGAAGGAAGCCTATGAACTGATAGATAAACTGAGAGCCATCGGTTCCCACTCCGTGCTCATCACCTCGTGCATCATAGAGGGTCAGCATGCCGTGGTAGGTTTCAATCATCTTACAGAAGAGTATTTCCTCCTGCCCTACGAAGAAATCCCCGTTCAGTTCCCGGGCACCGGCGACATCTTCTCCAGCATCATCGTGGGCAGACTGAAGGATGGCGATCATCTTCGCCATGCCACCCGCATCGCCATGGATACCCTGCGCAACTGGATAGACATCAATAAGGATGACAAGGACAAGAACCGCGGAATTCCTATAGAAAGACATCTGGGGGACTTGTAGATTGTCATTTAGCAAACACAGAAGCAAGGGAATACCAATTAAATTATAATGGAAAAGAAAGAAACAAATACACTCAGTATATTTCAGCGCCCGGTATGGGTAAGCCTGTTCGCCCTTACGGCTGCTATCTCGTGGGGATGGGCTTACCCATTGATTAAAATGGGAATGGAGGAATATCAGATTACAGCAGACATGACCGGAAGCAAGATGCTTTTTGCCGGCATCCGCTTCTTCATCTCCGGCATCATCATCCTTGCCATCGCCAGAAGTTCACACCGTGAATTCGGATTCAAGAAGAAAGCTGTTCAAGAGAATGTCTGGTTCCTTCTCCTCTATGCACTCCTCAACACCACCCTTCATTATGCTTTCTTCTATTTCGGACTCTCGCATAATGCTGGAGCACGTTCGGCGATACTCAATTCTATGAGCGTCTTCACGGTGGTTATCTTTGCCTGCATCTTCTTCAAGAGCGACAGGATGACGTGGCGAAAGGCTTTAGGCTGCATCATCGGATTCCTGGGCATCCTTGCCTTGAACCTTGGCGGAAAGGAAAGCGGAAGTTTCACATTCCTGGGCGATGGTATGATTATCCTCAATGCCCTGTGTGGAGCCAGTGCTTCCCTGCTGACCCGAGGATTGAGCAAGAGGGTGGATGTTTTCGTAGGAACCGGTTATTCGTTGAGCATCGGTGGAGCCTTGCTGGTGATTCCTGCATTGTTAATGGGTGGATATCTGCCAGTCATCAGCTTCTGGGGCATCACCATCCTTCTGCTGCTCATTGCCATCTCAACCATCAGTTTCGCTCTCTACAACAAACTATTGAGCTGCAATCCCGTAGGAAAGGTAGCGATATACAATTCGCTCATCCCCGTAGTAGGAGCCATCACCTCCTGTCTCTGTCTTGGCGAAACCTTCTACTGGAAGTATCTGATAGCAGGCGCATTGGCTACTGCCGGAATTTATATCATCAATAAAGGGAAGAAATAAACATTTAAGAAACTAAAATGTCATACTTATTATTTGGCAGTTTCCCATCTTCTTCATACCTTTGCAGCTAAAATATAAAAGTGGCAAAGATATGAAGAAGATTTTTTTGATAGCAGTTGTCTTGCTGATGATGATAAACTTCATCATCAACTATCACCATGAGGTTACGAAAGAGAAACATACACCGATGGCGGATTTCAAGAACAAGGTAGAGATGGCACCCATGAAGGAATACAATGATCCGGACTTCGGCTACGTTATCAAATATCCTTGCTTCTTCCAGCAGGAGGATACTTCGGTATCGGGATACCAGGGCTATGCACGGTTCTCATTCACCAATCATGCCAACATCATCCTGGAGAGTTACGTTATCCCCAACTATAGCAACACCCTTCAGGCTTGTGCCGATTCTCTTGCCCAGAAGCTTCATTCGGAGCGGACGATGCAGGCATCGAATAAGGCATTCATCCTCTCCGGTCCTGTCTATGAAAACGGAGTAAGAGTAGATGGCTACAGTCATTATGATAAATTCATCAAGAGTGGCAGAATACTCTTCGTCTATTCCCTCACCTATCCTGACAGCTACAAGCCAGCCATGCCCCGACTGTTCAAACTCATAGACAACTGGAAGGTTTTAGGGGCATATTAATCAGCCTTGAAGATATCCTCACGAGCCTCTTAGGATTGTATAAAAACAGCTTTCAAAGAAGATAAAAGCGCTTGATTATTTGCACAATAGTTCGTTAATTCTTGCCATCCTTGGTCTTGGGGCGACCACGTTTTCCAGTACGTGGACCAGCATAGACATAAAAGAGACAAGCATTGTCACGAAAGCGGCTTATCAAAGAGAACCCTTCTTTCTTTATCCCATTAACGTAACCATACTTTCAGAAATTGAATCTTCCAAGATTAAAATTTTCTTAATATTTTTTGTCATTTCAAATAAAAGCCGTAACTTTGCGATGTGCCTGTAAGAAAAGGCAAAGAATTGCCATTCTTCATATATGGTACAAATAAAAAGTCTAACCCATTAAATTTAGAAAACCATGCTAAATAAGAAAGTAGAAGAGGCGCTCAACGCCCAGATTAATGCAGAGATGTGGTCAG
>OGYV01002544.1_pt1 | contig 11705 bp, 12 predicted proteins | sample 1576651 | NCBI WGS metagenome assembly OGYV01 (sample SAMEA3541570, study PRJEB24748) | human gut metagenome | biome: human gut; feature: human-associated habitat; material: faeces | place: China | collected 2012
GGCTGCTCTTTCTTTCTCGGCAAACCATCACGGTCGGTTGCAGTGAAAATAACATACGCAATACAGCGGCCACCAGAAAGATTCCGACTCCCACGGCAACCGCCAGAATCAGTGTGCTATTTGATACCGAAGGTACCTGCCCGGCCAGCAGGTGGCGCACCGGGTTATAATTCTGGAAGTCGCCGTTCATGATCTCGTACCCGATCTCATAATTGGCGGCAAGACCGCGCACTGCGGCAAGCCCGGCCAGCACCAGCAGCAAAAACAGCCACGGTGCTGCGCGTTTGAGCTTTTGTTTTGCTGTCTGCATCAGCGGTAAAGGCCCTCCAGCTCATCCAGCTTTTTCTTCATTTCTGCACGCACGCTGGGTGGGTCCAGAATTTCGATCCCTGTGCCAAAGCCGGCCACCCAGCCGTAAAACCGGGGGCTGACCTGCACATTTACCACCACATTAAAGTGGTCGCCATCCGGGTTGCGCACCAGGGTAACCCCCGTGCCAAACCGGTCGATCATCGCCCCGGCCAGGCGGTTTTCGCACCGCATGGTCACTTTGCGCACCGGGCCGTTGAACATATCAAACATCTGCTGCATATACTGGTTTACGTCAAATTCGGCGTATTCCTCAGCGCCTTCACGTTCGGTATCCGGCAGCAGCTCCACCTTGCGCATTTTATCCACGCGGTAGTGCTTCAGACGGCCTTCGGTATAGGCGATCATATAATAGTTTCCGTTTTCCCACACCATCACCCAGGGGCTGACGGTGTACAGCTGGCCTTCATGACGGGGCACCATCTGCTTTTGCAGGTCCCAGTCACAGTATTTGAACCGCACCTGGTTGCCCGCGGTGATGGCGCTGTGCAGGGTATCCACGCTGTAAAGGATCTTTTCCTCCTGGCTTTTCACCCGGCCGGAAACCAGCACCTTGCGGTCCAGCTCCTCCTGGCGGTAGCGGGAGGTGAACCGTCCCAGCTTTTCGATCAGCACCTTGCTTTTGCGCGCGGTGATGAACTTGCTGGCATACACAGCGTCCACCAGCAGTTTCAGCTCCGCCAGTTCAAACGGGGTATCCACCATATAATACCCGCCCCCGCGGCCGCGCTGCTGCACGATCTCAAAGGGGGTATCCGGCATTTCGTTCAGGGTCTGGATATCGTCATACACGCTTTTGCGCTCTGCCACAATGCCGCGCTCTTTCAGCAGTTCTACCATGCGCGGCACACTGATGGGGTGCTTTTCGTCGGTTTCCCGCACAAAAATTTCCAACAACGTAAGCAGCTTTAATTTCTGTCCTTCTTTACGGGGCATAAAGGCCGCCTCCCTTCCGGCAAAACAGACCGGCTTCCCGGTTATTTTTTATCAAATGCCTTGCGGCGCTCGGTGGAAAGGCGGAACATTTTTTCCAGCCCTTCGCGGTCGTCATCCACCAGTTTCTGGCGCATGGTGGCAAGTGCATCACTGAACATATCGATCTCACTAATCAGGTTATCCTTGTTCCACAAGAACAGCTCCGCCCACATTTTATCGTTGATGCGCGCAATGCGGGTCAGGTCGCGGAAAGAGTCCCCGGTATACTTGGCAAGCTCGGTGTTATCGCTGGCGCACATCAGGCTGACGGCAATGGCATGGCACAGCTGGCTGACATAGCCGATCATGTGGTCATGCTCTGCCGGGCTGAGCACGCTAATGCGGGCAAACCCCAGTGTGCGGGCCAGGGTACGGCACCATTCAATGGCTTCCGGGGTGTTTTTTTCGGTGGGGGTAATGATAAAGTTTGCCGGGGCAAAGTTTACCTCGGCACTGTGGGCCACGCCGCTGGTCTCACGGCCGGCCATGGGGTGGCTGGCAATGAACTCCACGCCCTCCGGCAGCATCTGCTGCACCGGCTCCACCACGCCGCGCTTTACGCCGGAAACATCGGTTATCAGCGTGCCGGGGCGGACCAGGTGGCCGTACTGCTTGACCCATTCCAGCAGCACAGTGGGGTACAGGCCAAAGATGATGTAATCCGCGTTCTGCACCAGGTCGTCAAAGTTTTCGTTGCGGCCCTCGCAGATATAGGCGTGTTCCAGCGCATAATCCAGCGTGCTCTGGCTGTGGGTAATGCCGGTCACGCGGTAGCCTTTCTGGCTGAGCACTTGGGCATATTTGCCGCCCAGCAGGCCCAGGCCCACAATTAAAAACGTTTTGTTTTTATCCATCCCGTCCATTTTGCTTTCACCCCCGATTTGTTACATGGGCCCCCAGGCCCTTGATGACCTCAAAGAAATCCGGCCAGCTTTTGTTGACCGCGTTGGCCCCCTCGATGACCGCCGGCTGGCCTGCGGCCAGGGCAGCAACGGCCATTGCCATTACAATGCGGTGGTCGTTATGGCCGTTCAACGGCGCCGTGGGCTTGTGCAGGGCGCAGCCCTCAATTGTCAGGGTATCGCCGTCCGCTTTTACCGTGCCGCCCATCTTGGCAAGCTCTTCCTGCATAGCGGCAATGCGGTCACACTCTTTAATGCGCAGCCGCCCGGCGTTGCGGATGATGGTGGTGCCGCTGCAGAAGCACCCCAGTGCGATGAGCACCGGGCCAAGGTCTGGGCAATCGGCCAGGTCGATCTCCACCGCCTTCAGCAGGCTGCGATGGAAGGTCACATGGCTGCCGCTGCGCTCAAACTTTGCGCCGCACTGCTTTAAGATATCCAGGATCACCCGGTCTCCCTGGTGGGAACCGGAGGGCAGACCCGTTATCGTAATGCCGCCCACAGTGCTGCCCAGCACGGCCAAAAACGCCGCCTGGCTGTAATCGCCTTCAACATCCATGTCTGCTGCCGCATAATGCTGCGGCGCTGCCACTTTGTAGGTGGCGGAGCCATCCTTGCGGGCGCGGACCGAAACTTTAACGCCAAATTTCTGCATCGCGTCTGTGGTCAGGTCCACATAGCTGCGGCTTTCAAAGGGAGCGCGCACCTCAATGGTGCTGGGGGCTTCCATCAACGGTGTGGCAAACAGCAGCCCGCTGATGAACTGGCTGGACACATTGCCCGGCAGCGTAAAGGTACCGGGGCACAGGCGGCCAAAAATCGTAATGCCCTGTTCGTTCTGTTCAAAACGCAGCCCCTGGCGCTCAAACAGCTGGGCATAAATTTCCTGCGGGCGCTGCATCAGGCGGCCTGCGCCGGTAAAGCGCACTTTTTGGGCCGTCAGGCTGAACAGCGGCAGGATAAACCGCAGTGTGCTGCCGCTTTCGTTGCAGAACACCGGGCGGGTAATGGTGGCAAAACCGTCCGCGTTGCCGCGGCCGGTAATGGTCAGCTCATGCTCGCCCCGCTCCACCTTGGCCCCCAGCTGCTGGGCAGCCCCCAACGTGGCCAGAATATCCTGCGAAAATTCCACATTGCCAATGTGGCTGGTACCGGCGGCCAGGGCCGCGCACACCACAGCGCGGTGTGCCGCGCTTTTGCTGGGCGGCACGGCAGCGGTTCCGGCCAGGCGGCCCGGTTCAATGGCTGCAACGGTTGCTTCCACGGTGTTCCCCTCTTTCGTGCCGTTCAGGCATCAAATGTTGTTTCAAACGCCTGCACGGCGATTTCTACTGTGTTTTCCAGGCGGCCGGTGTTATCCACCGCGGCATCGGACGCTGCGCGGTAAAGCGGCATCCGCTCGGCTTCCATCTTGCGCAGGGCGTCCAGCCCGGTGGAAAGCGGCCGCCCGCCGGTTGCCAGCCGTTCGACCGGGCGCTGCACCCACAGCACAGGGCCGTTCTGGCGCAGGGCGCGGGCGTTGCCCGGTGTTTTGATCACCCCGCCGCCGCAGGCGATGACCTGCCGTGTCTGCTTGCTGATCTCCGCCACAGCCTGAGATTCGTACTTGCGGAACGATGCCTCGCCTTCACGCGCAAAGATATCCGGGATGGGCATTCCGGTGTTTTTCTCGATCACTTCATCCAGATCCACATAGGTTTTGCCCAGCGTTTTGGCCAGGGCACGCCCGATGGTGGACTTGCCGCAGCCCGGCATTCCGATGATGGCCACGTTGGAAAGATCTCGCTTGAGCTTGCGGTGGGTGTCAGCGATCACAGCTTCCGGCAGCTTTTGGCCGGTAAAGTGCTCCGCCGCGTACACTGCCTGCGCCACCAGCATCTCGAACCCACAGTAGGCGGGCACGCCAAGTTCCTCCGCACGGAGCAAAAGTTCGGTGCGGAACGGGTTATAAACGCAGTCCAGCACGGCTTCCAGCTTGGGAAAGGCATGCAGGTCCAGCAGGCAGCTGCCGTTGTTGGGGTACATGCCCGCCGGGGTGGTGTTGATAATGATATTGATTTCCGGATGCTGCTGGGCTTCCTCATAGGTCAGGGCACCGTCCTTGCCGGTGCGGCTGGCGGTCAGCACCTGTTTGGCTCCGGCGTCCTGGCAGACAGCCGTGACGGTGTTGTGGGTGCCGCCGGTGCCCAGCACCAGCACCACAGCCCCGGCAAACTTCACGCCGTGGCAGCGGGCCAGGTAGGCAAAGCCGGTATAATCCGTATTATAGCCATACAGCTTGCCATCCCGGTTGACCACGGTGTTCACTGCGCCGATGGCCGCCGCACGTGGTTCCACCTCATCGCAATATGGGATGACCAGCTTTTTGTACGGGATGGTAACATTGATGGCTTTGAACGCCTTTGCCTGCATAAAGGCATGGGCTTCTTCCTCCGTGGGCAGCGGATGCAGCTCATAGGAATAGCCGCACACGGCCTCATGGATGATTTTGGAATAGCTGTGGCCCAGTTTGGCTCCGATCAGACCGTATTCCATGTTGCGCTTCCTTTCTGTTTGCTTCAGCTGTATTACTTTTGCCCCAGCGTACCGTAACGCACGGTCAGCAGGTCCAGCACGGCAAATGCTGCCAGAGTGTTCTGCACCACAGCAGCACGGGGCACAATGCAGGGGTCGTGCCGGCCCTTGATCTGCAGTTTTGCATCTGCCTTTGCGATATAATCCACGGTATCCTGTTCTTTATAAATGCTGGGGGTGGGCTTTACCGCCGTGCGGAACACAATGGGCATGCCGTTGGCAATACCGCCGTTGATGCCGCCGTTTTTGTTGGTGGCCGTTACCACTTTGCCGTCCCGCATGGTAAACGGGTCGTTTGCCTGGGAGCCGCGCAGGTCCGCAAAGGCAAAGCCCGCGCCAAACTCAATGCCTTTGACAGCTGGGATGGCAAACGCCAGGTGGGCGATCTCACTTTCCACACTGTCAAAGAACGGTTCGCCGATGCCCGCGGGCACCCCGGTGATGACAGTTTCCAGAATACCGCCCACGCTGTCGCCCTCGGCCCCGGCTGCGCGGATGGCTGCCTGCATGGGGGCTTCTTTTTCGGGGTCCAACAGGGCAAAATGGCCCGGCTGTGGTTCCGCCATAATCAAACCGGCAGAGCTGGAAAGCGGAGCATCCTCCACCCCGACACAGCGGGCAATGTGGGTATACACCTTAATACCGCGCTGTGCCAGAATGTGCTCACAGATCGAACCCGCAGCCACGCTGGCTGCGGTGATGCGGCCGGAAAAGTGGCCGCCGCCGCGGGCATCCTGCCAGCCTTCATATTTGGCATATGCCGTGTAATCCGCGTGGCCGGGGCGCAGCAGATCCGCCGTTTTTGCATAATCTCCGCTGCGGGTGTTGGTGTTGCGGATCATCATGGTGATGGGGGTGCCGGTGGTATGGCCGTTGACCACACCGCTCAAAAACTCCACCACATCCGGCTCGGTGCGGGCGGTGGAAAGCCCATCTCCGCGGGCGCGGCGGCGGTCCATCCGCTCGGCGATGTAGGCTTCATCCACCGGCAACCCCGCGGCCAGGCCGTCCAGCACAGCGCCGACGGCGGCACCGTGGCTTTCGCCAAAAATGGTCAGGCCCAATGCATTGCCAAAGGTATTTTTCATCGGCTCAGTCCTCGTTTTCCTTGATGCCAAGCAGGGCGGGCAGTTCGGTCATGGGAATCTTATCGGCGCGCCAGCAGCCCAGGCCGGGCACCTTGATGACGGTAATGGTGCTGCCCGCGCTCTTTTTGTCGTGCTGCATATAGCTCAGCACCTTATTTTTGTCCACACCCGTGCGGGTGGGCAGGCCCAAAGTGCGGTAGATGGCGCGGGTGCGGCGCACAAGGGATTTGTCCTCGATCATAGGCAGCATGCCAAGCGCCACGCACTCGCCATGGAACAGGCCGTTGGTGCGGCGGCCGCGCACCCCCTTAACAGCCTCAATGCCATGGCCGATGGTATGGCCAAAGTTCAGGCAGGCGCGCTGGCCCTGCTCGTGCTCATCGTTTTCCACCACGTTCTTCTTCACGCGCAGGGAACGGTAGATGATGCGCTCAATGTTTTCTTCGGGGTGTTCACACTCAAACAGGGCAAACAGCTCCGGGTCAGCAATCAGACCCGCCTTGATGGCCTCCGCCAGGCCGTTGACAAAGTGGCGGCGGGGCAGCGTTGCCAGGGCATCAAAATCCACCAGCACCACCTTGGGCTGCCAGAAAGCGCCAACAATGTTTTTGGTTTCGCCCAGGTCAATGGCGGTTTTGCCGCCAATGGAGGAATCGATCTGGGAAAGGGTGGTGGTGGGGCAGTTGACAAAATCAATGCCGCGCATATAAGATGCCGCGCAGAACCCGCCCAAATCCCCCACAACGCCGCCGCCGACGGCCACCAGCAGGTCCTTGCGGGTCATGTTGAACTCCAGCATGGCCTGCAGCACCTGGCCATACACTTTCAGGCTTTTGCTGGCTTCGCCCTGGGGCACAGTGTACACCATTCCATTGGGGCACTGGGCCAGCACGGTCTGGGCATACTGCTCCGGTACGCCGGAATCCGTCAGGATAAACACCTTGCGGTTGGCAACATTGGCAAACTGGTACAGGTTGGCCAGGCACCCGCTTTTCAGGATGATATCATAGCTGCGGCTGCCAAGCTGCATGGTCAATTTCATAACAATTCCTCCCGTGTTTTTCCGTCATTTACAGGTCAAATACACCCAGTATCCGCACCGTGCGGCACACGTTTTCCAGCTCATGCACCAGCTTGGCGCAATCGTCCGTTGCGGCATTTGCCGGGCAGACAAGCTGAACATAAAAATAATATTCAAACTGAACATGGGGCAGCGGACGGCTTTTGATGGTTTCCATGTTAAAGCCACGCTCGCCGATGATCTGGATCACCCGCGCCAGCCGCCCCGGCTTGTGGTCCACCGTAAACAGCATCGAAAGCCGCTGCCCCGGTGCGGCGGCGATCGGCTGCCGCTGGGCGCCCTCTTTTTCAATCACGATAAAGCGGGTGGTGTTGTCGCCGTCCTCGTTCACGCCCTCGGCCAAAATCTGCAGCCCGTACAGCTTGGCTGTTTCGGCGGAAGCGATAGCTGCCAGGGTTTGGTCGCCCTGTTCCGCCACATAGCGGGCGGCATCCGCTGTGTTGCCCCAGGCTTTGGTGGCAAAGTGGTGCAGTTTCAAGAATGGCCCACTCTGCGCCAGCGCCTGCTGGTGGCTGATGACCGTTTTGATCTCGCTCAGCTGCGCGCCCGGCAGCGCCAGCAGGTCCTGCCGGATGGGCAGGTCGCACATGCGGGCTACTTTCAGGCCGGGGTGGGCATACAGCAAGTCCAGCACAGCGGAAACATCGCCCGCGTTGGAATTTTCAAACGGCAGAACGCCGCAGTAAGCATCGCCCCGCTCCACGGCTTCCACCACCTCGTTCCAGGTGGAGTACGCCTGTGCCTTGGCAAAGGGGAACAGCTGACGCAGCGCAATGTGGGACCACGCGCCCTCCACCCCCTGGTAGGCGGCAACATCCTGCCCAATCAGAACATGCTGGTACGCGCGGGAAACCGCCAGCGCTTTTTTCAAAAATTCGTGGTAATAGGGCTGAAGTTCCGGGTTCTGCACGCGGGCGGTATTCTTTTCCAGCACAAGGGCTTCGCGTGCCGGGTCAAACACCTGTTTGCCGGTGCGCGCCTTGTACTGTGCCACCTGGCCCACTGCCTGCATACGCTGTTCAAACAATGCGGCCATCTTTGCGTCGATCTCGTCAATCTGCGCACGGGCCTGCTGCAACTGATCCATAGACAGGTTCCTCACATTCCATGGTTATTCATATTTTACTATACTATAAAACGGTCTGTATCGCAATAGGGCACCATCAAAAAAAGCAAAAAAGCAGGGCCGAAGCCCTGCTACAAATTAGCAATTAGAAATTCGGTATAGCTGTACACAGCGGGCATTTCGGCCCGTGCGTAATTGCTCATTGCTCATTGCTCATTCCTGATTTCTAATTTTTTCTTCGTTTTCTCTTCTTCCCTCGCCTTCCGCACCAGATCCTCAAAGCTTGGCATGGGGGTAAAGATGCGGTGGTAGGGGTTTTCCGGCATGGGGGCCGGCTTTTTTACCGGGCGGTAGCGCATCACTGCTGCCCCACGGTGGAAACGGCACCCGCGGTCAAGATGTTCCACAGGGCATCATAGGTTTCGCTTTCCAGCGCGGTTTTGTCGGTATAATACGCGCGGCGGCCTATGTAGGTGTTTTTCATGATGTCCTGGTTTTCGCCTTGGAGGTCATCAGCGGTGGTGTTGCAGCATCATCATCTGAAGTATTTCGCCCTGGAGGTCATCCACCATCGTCAGGCCGGTGTAGGTGCCCAAATCCAGACCGGTCAGAGCCGGGCAGTCCGTCCAGCGGTAAACCATCTTGGTCCAGTCCACGATCACATTATCATTTTCATCCACATTCTCCGTGTCGGGCATGGTGCCGTCCAGGTACTGCAAAGCGCCGGTGGTTTCCGCAAACTGCTGCGCGTAATCGGTACCCTGCATGATAAAGATGTAAGGCCCATCCTCACTGGATAAATCCGCCGAAAGCCGGGTCACACCAGCCATCTGGGTGTATGCATCGGTGTTTTCGCTCTCGGAATCAAAATCCAGGTTATACTGCACCAGCTCCACTACCACCTTGCCGTCGCCATTGCGGTCATCACAGTAGGCGGCCAGCATGTTTTCCAGGGCCGTTACCGTATCTGTCGGCAAGTTGCTGCTGCCCACATAGCCAACGCGGTAGTCCGGCCGCACCTGGGTAACAACATCGTGCACCATCCACACCACCAGCACCACGGCGATGACCGCAATGCCAACGTGCAGCTTGTGGTAATGCCACCAGTTGGCAGCTTTTTCCTGTTTGGTATATTCTTTTTTCGATTCGGGCGTTTTATACTGTTCAACGCTGTCTTTTGTGACCCATGCCATCTTAAAAACTCTCCTAATCTTTTTAACGTAAGTGGTATTATACCATAAATTTATGTTGGAATTGTAAAATTATTTTGACCATCCCGTGCCCGCTGCCTTGCATAACCCGCTAAAAAACGCTATGATAAACTTGTAATATTGTAAGCAGGGCTGCAAAAGCTGCGGCAGCGCACTGCCGCCCAGTCCGCTTACCCCTAATTAAAAACACAGAAAGGTCATTTTTGAATATGGCAATGGAAGACAAAAATACCCCTGTGCAGCCCGATGCTGTGGAGGCGACCGAAACCCGCGGACGCAAAGTTGGCGCGGCCCGCTTTTTTGAGCTGCTGGGGCGCGATTTGTGGCCGTTTTATAAAGCCAGTATTTTGTGCGTGCTGGGCTTTGCCCCCGGCTATGCCGCTGTTTTGTTCAGCACTATGGCCGCCAGCCTGCCGCTGTGCCTGCTGTCCGGCGCTGTAGGCGGGCTGATTGCCGCACCTGTTTTTTGCGGCATGCTGGATACCATCCTGCGCGCTCTGCGCGATGAACCCGGCTACTGGTGGCACACCTACCGCATGGCCTGGAAGCAGAACTGGCGCGAAAGTCTGCTGCCCGGTGCCGGGGCGGGGTTTTGCCTTGGGCTGTGGGCCTTTTTGCTGTACGCCCTGCCTGATCTGGAAAACGTGCCTATCTCGGTATGGATCTGCATGGTGCTTGGCATCTTCTTTTTGCTGGTGTTCTGCCTGTATCTGTTTGCGCAGGTGGTTCTGGTCAGTGTGTCCCAGGCGGAGCGGCTGAAAAACGCCGCGCTGTTCATGATCGGATTTTTGCCGCGCACCCTGGCAGCCGGGGCAGTGCTCTGCATCTATTGGGGCGTGATGCTTGCCTGGATGCCCTACACCATCCCGGTGGTGTTGATTCTGGGTTTCTGGCTGCCCTGCACCCTCACTTTGCAGATCATCTATCCGGCACTGGATAAAGCGTTCCACCTGGAAAAGACCATCACCGCCCGGCGCGAGGATGAGATCAACGACCTGATGGAGCAGCACGGACACACTTCCGTTTGATACCAACCAGATAAGGCGGCAAACCTATGGAAAGTAAGAACACTTTTATCCTGCATGAAACCGAAGCGTTTATGCGGGGCGAGCTGGATAACGTTACCGTTGCCCACGGGCGCATTGTGTTGGACCTTGTCTCCGGCGGGCATGTGCCCTATGGGTGCTACACCAGCCCCGCCGTACCGCTGCCCACCTTTGACGCCCTGCGCGTGAGCTGGAACGCCGGCACCCCGCCGGGAACTGCCGTGGAAGCCCAGGCCCGCGTGATGGTGGACGGCAACTGGACCAGCTGGTCCAGCTTTGGCCGCTGGAGCCCCTATCTGGAGCGCGAAGGCGCAGTCCCCGTGACCAAAGGCGCTGTAAACCTGCTGCCGGACAGCCTTGTGCTGGACAGCAAAACCGCCACCCAGGCCCAGCTGCGCATCTACCTGTATACCAAAGACGAACACACCACCCCTTCTGTCAGCCTGGTGGGGGTCAGCGTGCGAGCGGTAGATGTGATCCCCGCGGGCGGGCGGCCCATCAACGCACGCCTGCACCTGATGCCCTATGCCGTTGCGCGGCGCGCCCCGGCGCTGCAGCCCGTTATGGACCTTGCCATCTGCCTGGCCAGCCTGACCAACCGCTGGGGCGCAGATATCCTGCCCGAAGAATTTGCCCTTGCCATGCGAGACTGCCGCAGTACTGACGCTGAGCGTAATTTAAGCTTTGCCGCCGCCGCCGCCGGGTGCTGGGGGTTCCCCTGCTGGGCCTGCTGGGGCAACCTTGCCTTGCTGCGCAGTGAGGTACGCGCTGGGTACGGCGTGATCGTGGGGCTGGAATCCACCCCCGCACAGCAGGCCGCTGGAATGCCGCCGCTGCGCTATGCGGCACTAAGGGGCTTTCGCCAGGGGGCACAGCCTGCCGCCCTGTTGGTGGATCCCTATGCCGCAGCGGAAGATTTTGACACCGAAACCGAGCTTTTGCTGGATGACTTTTTGGTTGCTTGGGACAACGTAGCCCTGCTGATGCGCCGCCGCCTTGAGGAGCAGCCCGCCTGGGCCCCCACCCACGGCAGCGCATGGATCCGCCCCGTGGGCACCGACGCCCCCGGCATCTACCGCCTGTATGTGAACGGCGAGGAGCACCCGATTCCTGATGACTTCTGCGCCCTGGGCGGCCTGCTGGCCTGGACCACCCCGGACGACCACCCCCACGCCACCACGGCCCACCGCAGCTTCCACTTTGTGGAGCCGGAGGCAGGCGGCATCCGGCTGGAATCCGGCGAAACGCCCTGCAAGTACACCGTCTACCTTATCGATACCTCCGGCTGCATGCTGGTGGGGGATGTGACGGTGTAAGGAATTTGCTAAATCGGGAGTTTTGTGGAGGATAACTATTGTGGATAAAGCAGTTATTTATATACATGGAAAAGGTG
>OGYV01002549.1_pt1 | contig 11699 bp, 10 predicted proteins | sample 1576651 | NCBI WGS metagenome assembly OGYV01 (sample SAMEA3541570, study PRJEB24748) | human gut metagenome | biome: human gut; feature: human-associated habitat; material: faeces | place: China | collected 2012
TAGATAACCCTACGGCTGATAACCCTATTCTTTCTGCTAACTCTTTTTGAGTTATTCCTGCTTGTTTGCAGATATCCAATATTCGTAACTTCATAATTATACTTATAGTTTATTCCTTGCAAATATATGAAATTATAGTATTAGTTGCTATTATTGGGGTAAAAATATACTATGTGTATATTTAATTAGCTTTTATTAACTGTGTAATGTTTGTTTGTATTATAATTATAGTTATGTTTGCATCGTAATAATAAAACTAAATGTTTAACGATTAGCATACATATAATTATGAAACGCTTCAATTTATCTCAAATTATGAAAGACGCTCATTGCTTCTACAGAAGTAATTCAAGAATGGGCAGAACTTTTGGTGAATGTCTGAAACTTGCTTGGCGTTGGGCTAAGGATGCTATCAAGTTCAAAGAAGAAAGAGATGCTAAGATAAAGGCTATGTTAGCTAATCAGAAGCCCGTAAAGCGTAAATCTTATAATGATAGTAAGATTACTTGGTTTGACTGTTACAACTCAAACAGCAAAGGTTATATGGGTAGTCAGTATTGCGGTGATTGAAATCAAAGTAAGATAGAAATGAATGAAGTATAAACATTAAAATATAAAAGTTATGGCAACAATTGAATTAAGAGAAAGCGATATGCGCAGGGCTGTGAACCTCAATCGTAAAAACGACTATGGCTTGTATGCCGAACAAATGATGCGTCTTATTAGTAACCACAAGAAAGGTGATGCGTACAAGCGTGCTTTGATAGAGTTTCGTTTGACAGATATAAATCTTCATCGTGAGGTTGAGATGCTTATTAATGGTAAGTATGACGAGTTGAGAGAACAGGTAAAAAAGTGGTAACTATAAAAGAAATGACTATGACACTAATAGCTGAAAATCGAGAAGTAAAGATATACCGACATAACGCTGTAGGCGGTCAAATTACCATATATCAGTTTGAAAGTGGTGAATTGACTTTTGGTGCCGATAAAGCATCAATCTTGAATAGATTTGAGAAAACACAAACTTATAAAGCTATTTGTAAAGTACTAACACATAAAATATAAACGATTATGGCAACAGAAATTAATATTGAAGAGATAAAGAACAAAGCTGTTCATTCAGATTTATTGAAAGCTATGTGTCTAATTAATCAAGCCCGTAGTATAGTTTCGGGTACGATGGATGAGAAAGAATTACGGGATGCCGGGCAGTGGGACTGTTTGGATGAAACAGTCACTAAACTGAATGAATGTTCTCGTGATGTAAGTTATATTATTGGCATGATTATAACAAGTAGAGTTTCGGCTCTAACGAACTAACACGATTATCAAAAGGCAGTCCTCGCACGACTTTAAAGGTTGCCTTTTACTCAGAACATTATTAACTAATAAATGATAGATTATGAATCAATTAACAAAATCAAGTTCAAGCGAAGAAATAAAGATGTATTTCAACGCTATTTTAAAGTTAACGAAAGCGAGTGAAAAATATCCGGTTAATCTGGATGAAGTCTGGATGTTGGTATATACAAGGAGAGATTCAGCCATAGATGCGTTGAAAAGAGATTTTATAGAGAATGATGATTTCATTACCGTCCGGAATTCACCGGACGGTGAAAAGTTTGCTTCGGAATCTGCCGGAGCAAGTTGGGGCGGTAATAATAAACTTGATTATCATCTTACCGTACCATGTCTTGAGTATTTCATCGTAAAGAAAGTACGTGATGTGTTTGAAGTATATCGTAAAGTCTTTCATAAATCAGTCGAATACGCCAAACAGCTATCCAATCCCACACCGGCAAAAGTCAAAGCCTCTATTGAATGGGTAAAAGGCGTGAAAGATTTACTTAATCTAAATGATTCTTCTGTATTATCACTGGTTAAACAGGTTGCAGAACCTTTAGGATTACCCGCACCCGATTACACACCATCAAAAGGCATTCTTAAATCAGCCGGTGAGCTTCTGAAAGAAAATGAATGTGCAATCAGTGCACAAGTATTCAATCAGAAGATGATAGAGAAGGGTTTCATGGTTGAGTGTAGTCGCCCATCAAGCAATGGTGGCACTAAGAAATTCAAATCAATAACAGGTGACGGGTTGAACTTTGGAGAAAACCAAGTGAACCCGAACAATCCGAAAAGCACTCAACCACTTTATTATGAAGATAAGTTCATTGAGTTACTTATTTTATTACAATTAAAACAAATAGCTTGAACAATATGCGTACTTCGTTAAGTTGAGGTACGCTATTTATATTTTAATCATTTCAAATTGGTATATTTGTGTAAATATGTAAAAGAAATAATTTGTGAAAAAGTATTATGTATATATTTGGTTTTTAGTAGATACTAATGAAGTTTTCTATGTTGGAAAAGGTTCTGGAAATCGGGTTACAAGTATGAAAGATCGGAATCGACATTTTCGCAACATTCGCAGAAAGTGTAAGTGTGATTATAAAATTGTCGAATACTTTGATAATGAAGATGAAGCCTATGATTTTGAGTTGAAATTAGGAATGGAATATAAATCAAAAGGTCAAGCATGGTGCTGTTATGTTCTTGGCAAAACAGATAAGTTTCTCTCCTATGAGACGAAAATGAAAATTTCAAAAACACTCAAAGGCAACATTCCTTGGAACAAAGGATGCAAAATGCCTTTAGAGCAAAGGATAAAATTGAGCAAAATAAAAAAAGGTTTATCTCAGAGTGAAGAGACAAAGAAGCGTAGAAGTTTATCTTTAATTGGGCATAAAGTATCAAAAGATACAAGAACGAAAATATCAGCATCCCGTATTGGCGAAAAGAATCCAATGTTTGGAAAAAAACAAAGTGAAGATACCATTAAAAAGCGTGTAGCGAAAATAGTAGGTCACGAAGTGTCAGAAGATACAAGAAAAAAGATTGGGGTTTCAAACGGTAAACGTGTTGCCATGATTGACCCTAATACAAATAAAATACTTAAGGTTTATGATAGTGCATCAGAAGCTGCAAGGCATAATTGTCTGAATCATAGTAAAATTTCAAGGGTTTGTAGAGGTAAGAGGAAGACAACCGGTGGATTTATGTGGAAATATGTTGTATTATTATTGGTCTTTTACGTATTTATAAGAGTAAACAGAGGGTGAGAAATCACCCTTTGTTTGTTACTATAATTGTAATATCTCTACCATTGTCGTCCAAACATTTGCGTGAAATAAGCACAACTCGGATAGATGGAGTTTCCCATTTGTAAAAATCACTCAAACAGTCATCTTTACTTGTTGCGGATGTATTGGCATCTGATTTAGAAGAAACATCGCTTCCTAAATTCTCGGATAATGAGTTTGTGTATTTGTCGATTTTGTCTTTTAGTTTTACTAAATCCGTGTCTTGTTTATTTTCTTTTTCAAGATAGTTTAAGACATAAATGTAAGCTCCATCCTCTTCTTTGGGTGGTACTTTTGAACCGTAAATATCTTTTATAGCAGAGTCTATATTATGATTTGTAGAGCATCCACATAGCAGAGCAATACATAGCATTAGAAATGTTATTTTATTCATGTATTCACTTGTTTTTCGCAAAACTACCTAAAAATACACTATCTGCAAATTATTTCACGACAATCTTTTAAATGTCGTGCTTTTGCAATCTTGAAAATAGCAAAATAAGCCTCCAGTATCTACCTTCACATTTATTTTCTCACAATCGGGCTGTTGTGATGTATTCGTTGATAAAATCGTTTATGAAGGCTTGCGCATGTAGTAACTTAATCGAGTCAAATAGGAAATATGTAACCTTTCGTCTGTTGTCACGAATTTGATGAAAGGAAATACAAGAAATGTATAGATATATGGTAGTTTTGGATATTAAATAATTAAAAAGAGAATAAAAATGGCTAAGCTTTATTTTCGCATTGGCGCAGATTTTGACAAAGTTATTAAACTGCGCGAAGAAATTGCAAAACTGAAAAACGAGTTGAAAAACATGGATGGTGCAGCATCGCCTGATACATTTAAAAAATTAAATGAACAGTTAGGGGAAAGTACCAAGAAAATGAATATCCTTATTTCTGATGCAGCCAAAGCCGGTGCAACTATGGAAAATGATTTCAAAAAGGGTATTTATGATGGTGAAAAAGCTGTTAATTCCCTATCCGAAGAAATCATCAAACAAAAAAACATCATACGTGAGACACAGAATGATGTTTCAATGCTTACGGAGCAATATAAGAAATTAGGAAAGTATGACCCTAAAAGACAATCTTTGTCGGATGAATTGAAGCGCGCAAAAGCAGCACTGGGAGAACAGAAATATGCTCTTGGTGAACTACAATCACAACAAGCTCTTGCAAGATTATCCACCAAAGCTTTAAAAGATGAATACGCTTTGTTCAAGGATGAAAGTAAGGCTGTTATAACTGTTAATGAGGGGGTAGGAGTTTCATTTAAGAAGACACTCGCTGCTATTGGTGGAATCGCAATACTGAAACAAGTTGCTTCAAATGTAGTTTCAACAGCTGGAATGTTTCAGAAGTATGAATCTGTGCTAACCAATGCTTTAAATGGTAGTTCTGAAAAAGCGAAATCGTATCTGTCTGACATAAATAGCTTTGCTGCAAAGACAAATTTTCAACTAAATGAGCTGACGGATGACTTTATAAAGTTTGTCAATCGTGGTGTAACTCCTTCGATGGATGCCATGAAGAAGATGGGAGATTTCACTAATACCGTAGCTAAACCATTCGATCAACTGACAGAAGCGATACTTGATATAAATAACTCAGAGCGTTGGAAAGAGTTTGGCGTTCGCGTCCAAACAGAAGGGGATAAGGTTAAACTCTCGTTCCGTGATATGACAGTTGAATGTGACAGAACGGTTGAATCTGTGATGAAAGCAGTTGAACAATTTGGTTCAATGAAAGGCGTAGAAGGTTCTACGGAAGCCATTTCAAAGACGATTGAAGGACAAATGTCAAACCTTGAAGATACAATAACTACTGCTTTGGCTGAGATAGGACTTGCTAATCAAGATTTGATTTCCGGAAGTATATCTGCTGCTGATACTGTAGTTAAGAACTACGATATTATAGGTAAGAGTGTGTTGGCTCTTATCGAAATTTATGGTGTTTATCGAGCTGGGCTATTGGTGAACTCCATTGTTGAACAAGGATTTACAAAGGCTATGTGGGGAAAGGTTGCAGCAACCAAGGCCGCTACTTTGGCTCAAGCTACTTACAACAAAATTTTAATGATGAATCCTTATGTGTTGGCTGGTGCTGCCGTTGTTTCTTTAGGTATAGCTATGTGGACGTTAGCAGACAATACTACAGAGGCGGAGAAAGCACAAGAACGCTTTAACAAGAAGCAGGAAGAAGCCGCTAAACAAGAGCAAGAACATAAACAGAAAATAGACTCTCTTGTACAAAGTACTCGTGACATTGCTTTGTCTGATTTGCAGAGGGGGCAGAGTTTGGCTGAACTACGTAAGGCATACCCTAAAATATTTGCGCAATATGACATTGAAACAATAAAACTTGCAGATATTCTTAAATTGAAACGTCAAATAGCAGATGAAGATGCTAAACGTGTTGGTGAGAAAAAAGAAAAGGAACTTTCTGATCTTGAATCTGAAATCAAGTATTATGAGAATCTATTAAAAACATTATCTGGACAACAAGGTGTTGATGGATATGTGAAGAAACTGAAAGAACTTCGTGCTGATCGTGATGTCATGCTGCAAGAAAAAGGGAAAGGTATCTCTGAACAGTTCATTTCCAATCTTAAAGATGTTGATATTAGTGAGTTTGACCGCTACATCTCTGAGTTAGAAAAGCGTATCAAAGGAAAGGGTGAAAACGGTACTGTGAAATTCCGTTTACCTATTGATGTACAGGGCACTTTGTCCGATGAAGCAATCTATAATGTGAAAGACATAAAAACACTTATAGACACAGTAAAGTCTGCCAAGCAAACCCGAATTGATTCAGAGAAGAATAAAACCACTTACAAACAGGACTACGAAAAAGCGAAGAAAGACTGGGAAGACGCTAAAAAGAAACTTTCTGAAATAGAAAAGGACAAATCCAAGTTTACTTCAAAACAATACGAGGAGGCTAAAAAACGTAAGGAAACTGCTGAAAAAAAATACAAAGATTTAGGTGGTATTACCGGTAGTTCGTTAACCAAGCAAGAAAACCAAGCAAAGAAAGAAACCGAAAAACTTCGCAAACAGCAAGAAGGCATTCGTTCCCAGAATGATAAGATCTCTGAAATAGAACGCAAACAGGCAATCCAGCGTAAAAGGCAGGCTGAAGATATGGAAATGGAAATCTCACAGTCTGAGATCGATGCCATGACTGAAGGAGCTGAGAAGAAGCGTATGCAGAGGGAATTGGATAACCGGAAAGAGATCCAATCACTGGAAAGACAAAAAGAAGATATGATCCAGGCTGTAATTCAAGCTGAGAAAGAGATTTTTGATGCTCAGGAAGAGTTGAAGGTTAAAGAGAATAACAAATATCAGAAAAAGACTTTTGATTCTTCTAAGGTAGATACAGGGAAGATTAGCTCTATCTGGGATACCATTATGGAAAATACGTCCAAAAAGCAACTTGATGATAAAATACGCGATCAAGAGGTAGCTTGGAATGAATATCTTATCAAGTTTGGCAACTATCAACAGAAAAGGCTGGCCATTATTGAGAAATATGATAAGGCCATAAAGGAGGCCGAAACGGCGGGTGATGCAGCTATCTTGATGAAAGAGAAAGCTAATGCGCTTGATGATTTTGACAACTCCGTGAAGAATAGTACGACTTTAATGGGACAGCTTTTTGTTGATGCTTCCCAAAAGAGTGTGAACGAGATTCAGGGCATCATTGAAAAAGCCGAATTATTGATGCAATACCTCGCTGCCATTAAGGATGAACAGGGAAATGCTCAAATCGGTGGAAAGACAGTTTCAAAGAAGGATATTTTAGGTCTTGGGATAAGTGACAATACCCTTCAAAATTTGGAACTTTCAACAGATCAAGTAGAAGCGCTCAGAGATGCTATTGATCGTTTAAAAGGGGAATTAGGTGGGAAAAGCCCTTTTAGACTTTTCGAAACGCAAGTAAAGCAAGCGACTGATAAGATAGCACAAGGGGGTAAAAAGAATATTGTTCAGGGTATTTCAGAAATCGGGAGTGCTGTGACTCAATTTACTCCTGCTATATCTCAGTTTGGTCAGGATCTTGGTACAATATTTGGCAACGACGATCTTGGTAATAAAATAGCCGGTATTTCTGATGCCTTAGGTGGAGTTGGTCAAACAGCCATGGGAGTTGGTCAGATAATGTCTGGTGATATCGTAGGTGGTGCCATGAGCGCAGTTTCCGGTATTTCATCTGTTGTAAAGGCTTTAGATGGTTTATTTGGTGCTGATTATTCCCGATACAATGAAATGAAGTCCCAATATGAAGCACTCGATTCCGTGTGGGACACTTTAATAGACAAGAAGAAAGAGTATATTAAAATGTCCTATGGGGATGAAGCCTATAAAGTAGGGAAAGAAACAGAAACCCTGATAAAGCAGCAGACCCAGAGATATTATGAACTTCTGAATGAATTAAGGCAAAGCGGCTCAAGTATTGGATCAAGTTCTTTAGGCAAACGAATAGAAAAAAGACTTAGTAAAAAGGATTGGGATAGGATATCCGGTGCTGTCGGTGAATCTGTCACGAATGCAGAGTCATTGCTTAATCTTTCTGCAGAACAACTAAAAGAAGTGCTTGCCGATCCTAAACTGGTATCTGTCCTTAATACTGTAAACGGTGACTTTGTAAAATACATACAGGATATTGTCAATGGCTCTGAGAAATTAGAGGATATACAGAACCAAGTAAAAGAACAGCTTACCCAAGTTTCATTTGATAGTGTATTTGATAACTTTGTCGATACCTTGATGGATATGGATAGTTCGGCAAAAGACTTTGCTAATAATTTTGAGAGGTATATGCAGAAGGCTATGCTTACCACTATGCTTGGTAATAAGTATAAAGCCGAACTACAAAAATGGTATGATGCTTTTGCTGCTGCTAACGATAATAAAACAGGTATTTCTGAGGAAAATTATAAAAAGTTGCAGGAGCAATGGAACGACATTGTTACCGACGCGGTTAAAGAGCGGGATAAATTGAAAGAGTTGCTTGGCTGGACATCCGAATCTTCCTCTCAGGATTCTACAAAAAGAGGATTTGAGGCCATGTCTCAAGATACTGGAGAAGAACTAAACGGACGTTTTACTGCTTTACAGATAACTGGGGAAGAGATCAAGAATCAGAGCGTAGTCCAATCCCAAGCGCTCAATCTGCTGACGGCAAAGGCTGATACAATTCTTTCTGTGAATACAGAGGTAAGGAATATTGCGGATGATACGAGGAATTTAATTGCTAATTCTTATCTTGAACTGATGCAAATTTCGGAGAATACTGGAGCTATAGTGAAGCCTATTCAACAAATGCAGAAAGATATAGCAGAAGTTAAAAAGAATATCGTAGGCTTAGCTCCCTAAAAGAAGAAGGCAGGAATTTTCCTGCCTTGCTTAGATTTCTTTGAAGGAAAGTTTTGTTATGATTGTTGTATCATTATCCTCGAAAAATATTTCTGTTTTATCCAATGAATACGACTTATTATTCCTATGGAACACAACATTGGGTTTAGTAAATTCGAGAATCTTCATATAACTGAAATCATGTTCAATTACTTCTCCTCCAAAATTAAGTTTTAAGATATGCTTTTCCTCCATATTATATAAATTTGAATTATGTGCAAATATAACAATAAAAATACAGTTTATGCCAGATTTACTTATAAACAATAAAGACGCATACGCCACATGGGGTGTGAGAATGGGAGAAAGTTTTCTTGATGTAATCGGAACGCCTGCTCCTATGAAAGAGTTCATCGAGAATAAATCCCGTTTGGAACATGGGAAGAGAGTGATAATAAATAACCCCAAAGTGGATGAACGGGAAATAACGCTTTCATTTACTATTGAGGGCAGTTCCCAATCTGATTATCAATCAAAGAAAAAAGCTTTCTTCGAGGAATTGTACAGAGGTGTAATTGATATTAAGATTCCAGCTAATAGTAACGAGGTCTACCATCTAATCTATCTTGGTAAAAGTGTTTCCTATGCGCAAAGTATAGACCGGACATTTGGTAAGATTTCAAGTAAATTTTCGGAGCCTAATCCAGCAAATAGAACTTAATTTGTGACCTTATTTCTGATGTCACAACAGGAAGCCCGAATTTTTAGGGCTTCTTTTTTTTATCTCCGACCTTTGATGTGTTATGGAAAGAGTAGACATCAAAGACATATCTGGCAGTATTCGCTTTTCTACTATTGTAAATGAAGGCTCGAAACGAAAATTCCTTTTAATGAAGGAAGACTATGTTACTGTGAAGTTCAATTTGGATGAACCGATTTTTTTCAAGCTTGGTGATTACATAGATGATGGACATTTGGGAGTGTTCGAGATATGTGACATACAGAAACCCGCTTACAATGCAATAACGGCAAGTTATGATTACGAACTTCGTTTGGACGCTTATTACTGGAAATGGAAAAACAAAATTTTCAAATACACCCCAGAGACAGCCGGACAGGAAGCGTCCTGGAACCTGACCGCTCCACTGGATGTTCAAGTTGGTATAGTCCTGAGAAATTTAAAAGCTCTTGGTTACACATACAAAGGACAGGATTTTGTTTTTTCCATTGACAGCACGGTTGAAAATAAAGCTCAGTTGATGTCTTACGACAACATCAACATTCTTGACGCTTGCTTTGAAATGGCAAAAAAATGGGATTGTGAGTGTTGGGTGACAGAGAGTATCATTCACTTCGGGCGTTGTGAGTTCGGTGATCCTGTTAATTGGGAGATCGGTGTAAATGTAGAGGAAATGTCCCGTTCGGATTCACAATCGACTTACGCAACGAGAATCTATGCTTTCGGTTCTACAAGGAACATTCCTTCAAATTACCGCCCCGTTGATGAAACGGTGGTGGTGAATGGTGTGGTTCAGAAAAGATTAATGCTGCCCGAGGGTATTCCCTACATTGATGCATACCCTAATATGACTACCGAGGAAGCCATCGAACAGATTGTTATCTTCGATGAGGTCTATCCACGGAGAGTTGGAACGATGTCGGACATTACCACTAAAGAGTACACCGAAACCATCGAGAATGCTGATGGAACGACTACCGAAAAGAAATGGAACGCCTACCGTTTCAAGGACACAGGTATCACTTTCTCAAAGGATTATGTTCTTCCTGGTGAGGAACTGAAAATTACCTTCCAATCGGGAAAATTAAACGGTATGATGTTCGCTGTCACCTTTGACCCCGATGGCAAGGATGAACAGCTTTGGGAGATTGTACGTAACGAGGACTACGGTAGACCCTTGCCCGATGGAGTACTCGCCCCTGTCAACGGGGATAAGTATGTATTATCGGGATGGGACAGCACAAAGATAACAGAGCTTGGATTAGTGTCTGTCGCAGAGCAGGAATTGAAGACCAAGGCCGAGAAGTGCGTTACCAAGTCCAAGATAGACCCGAATACCTACAACTGCAAGATGATGTCCGATGACGCATATCGTGAAGATGGTATTCATAACCTTTACGGCATGGGACAGAAGGTGAACCTTATCAACAAGGCCTACTTTGAGAACGGAAGACAATCACGTATCATAGGTTTCGAGTTCAACCTTGACTATCCTTTTGATTCACCTGAATATACCGTAGGTGAGACAGCCGCTTATTCCCGCATCGGAGAACTGGAAGAAAAGATAGACAGCGTAACGCTTGCTGGGCAGACTTATACCGGTGGGGTTGGCAACGGTGTGTATCTTATCAGAAGGAATGATTCTACACCCGCAACGGATAGTAATACATTCTCTGCCTTGCGGTTACTGGCCATGTTTCTTCGCAAGGATCAGGTCGACACTGCGAAAGAAATAATCACCTTCCTCAAAGGTCTCCTTATCGGCAAAAAAGGTCATGGCATCAGTGTCAGTGACAGTGGTGCGGTAACGGCCGTCTTTGACGAACTGAAGAATGTCTTCAGTATCGTATCTCCCGATTTCGTGAGTGGAGATCTGGGCAACGGGTTCATCTTAAAATACGACCCGAAGACAGGACGGAGTTACCTTGAAGTGGACGAATTGCTGGTAAGGAAGTTGGCTTACTTTGTAGAACTGATCATTAAGCGTCTGTCCCACGTTGGTGGTGAGATCATCCTTACTCCGGCAAGCTTGAAATGTTCAAAAGTAGAGGTGTACGACACTTATTACCGTTGCTACTTCGAACAGGATGACGGTGACAAGAGTATCGTACAAGAGTTCAAGGCAGGCGATCAGGCACGCTGCCAGACATTCAACGTGCAGGAAGGCACAAGCCATAATGTTTCCAACACCTATTACTGGCGGCTTGTCACAGCCACCGGAAAAAACTACATAGACTTGTCCATCGAGGATTGTGATCTGGGCAGCATGGAACCGTCTGACGGTGACCACATCGTGCAGTTGGGTAACCGGACCGACGCGACACGCCAGAACGCGATCATCCTCTCCACCGTGGGAGACGATGCGCCTTCGATCAAGCAGTACAAGGGTATCAACGGGTACACGCTACGTAATAAAGAGGTAACCATCCTGTCGCCAACCCTTAA
>OGYV01002554.1_pt1 | contig 11684 bp, 10 predicted proteins | sample 1576651 | NCBI WGS metagenome assembly OGYV01 (sample SAMEA3541570, study PRJEB24748) | human gut metagenome | biome: human gut; feature: human-associated habitat; material: faeces | place: China | collected 2012
GATAAGGAGGTAGAAAAGATGTGTAACTTAGGAGAAATGATTGAAAGAGAAGCAATTCAAAAAACGAAACAAAGTGAAATAAAAAAAAGAAATATCATGGTAGTAAAAAATCTTATTCATAATTTAAATACTACTTTTTCTAACGCAGTAGAATTACTAGGATTACCTCAACAAGAAATTGATGAAATTAAAAAATATTTTCAATCATAAAGAAAATGTACCAACTTAAATCTATAAGTTGATACATTTTTATTGATAATTTAATACAAATAATCCTTCATTATTTTTTATAACATTTAAATCATAATCATAAACTTCTTTTAAAGTCTTTTGATTAATCACTTCATGAGGTTTTCCTTGAAACATCAGTTGTCCATTTTTCATTGCTATAATTTCATCACTATAATGAATTGCTTGATTAATATCATGATGTACCATAATAATAGTGATTTGATATTCTTTGTTTATTTTTCTTAATAAATTAAGTGTCTCTATTTGAGCTTTAACATCTAAATATGTTGTTGGTTCATCTAATAAAAGTATAGGTGTTTTTTGTGCTAAAGCTAAAGCTATCCAGACACGTTGTTGTTGTCCTCCTGATAAGCTATTTAACATTTTATTTTGATGTTCTTTAAGATTTGTGACTTCTATTGCCCAATCTATTATTTGCTTATCTTCTTTTGAAAGAGATTGATGATAATTAAGATAAGGTAATCTTCCATAACCTATGATTGTTCTAACATTTAAATCCCCATATACTTGATTCTTTTGATGTACAACAGCTACTTTTCTAGCAAATTCTTTAATTTTATAATCCCATATATTTTTATTATCTAACTCAATTGATCCTTGTTGTATTTTATAAATACGACTTAATAGCAGTAAAAGTGTTGATTTACCACTTCCATTAGGTCCAATAATGGTTGTTATTTTTTGATCTTTAAACTGTATATTTATATCTTTCATATAAGATTGATGATTATAACTAAAAGATAAATGATTAACTTTCATATAAACTCCTTTTTAACAATAAAATAAATATTGGACCACCTATAATTGACATAATAATTCCTGCACTTATTTCATAAGGAGCCATCAATGTTCTACCTATTGTATCAGCAACTAATACAATAATAGCTCCACATAAGGCAGTTGTTGGGATAAGATATTTATGTTGATTACCTACAAATAAACGTGCTAAATGTGGCACAAGTAAACCTACAAAGCTTAATATTCCAGCAATAGCAACAGATATACTGCATAATAAAACAGCTAATAAAGATAAAATAAAACGATATGTATTTACATTGATTCCTAATGATAATAATGTACGATCTTCTAATCCTAATAAATCACATGCTTGTGTTAAAAAAAGTAAGATTATTAAAATTGGCACAATATAAATCATTAAAAGAAATACATCATTCCATGAATATAAAGTAATTGTTCCTGCTGAAGATGAAATAGAAGCTGAAATACTTTCTATAAGAGAAACAATGGCATTCATAGTATAATGAATTGCTACACCAACAAGAATAATTCTTGTTGTATTTAAACCTGATTTCCAAGATAAACTATAAATAATAATAAATGTTACTAAGCCTCCTAGACATGTAATCATTGATTTAAATACATATAAATCAGGTAAAAAAATACCAACTAAAAGACTCACAATATTTGCCCCTGCACTTATTCCTATTAATCCAGGATCTGCTAAAGGATTTTTAAGAACAACTTGAAATAATAATCCAGATAAAGCTAATGCACACCCTACAAGCATTGTTACAATAACTCTAGGAAAACGTATTTGATAAATACTTGCTACATCTTTGTTATATTCTATAAATAAACCTTTCATTAGTTGTATAAAAGATACTTTAATTGATCCTATATTAATTGCTAGAAAAAAGCATATTCCTAAAATAATCATTAAACCTAATATAAATAATAATGGATTCTTTTTAATGATTTTCATATAAAATTCCTTCTAATGTTTCTAATCCTTTTTGATAATTAAAATTAGCACTCATTCCAAAATATTCGTTATTTAGATCATATACTTTATTATTCTTAACAGCATCAAATTGTTGCCATGTTTCATTATTAGAAAACTCTTCTTGAAAATAAGCCATTACTTTTTCAGGCATTGCATGACTTGTTCTTAAAATAAGATCAGGATTTTGTTTTAACATATCTTCTACACTTACATTAACAAAATCTTCCCCATTTCCATCTCCATAAATATTCGTACCACCTGCTAATTTTACTAAATCTCCAACATAACTAGATTCAGTTGCTACAACATAACTTCCTCCTGGAAGGCCCATTAAAATAAGTACACGTGGGCTCACATTGTTTTGATATTTTTCTCTAAAAGAAATCATATAATTTGTATAATCATCAATTAATTTTTGTGCTTTTTTTTCTTTATTGAAGAATTTTCCTAATTCTTCAATACTCTTATACATTCCTGATAAACTTTTTAAATTTAAAAAACTTGAACTTATTTTTATTTTTTCATATTTACTTGCTAAATCACCTTCTAATGAATTAGGACTTAAAATAAGATCTGGTTTTAATGTAGAAAGTTTTTCCATATCTGGTGACATTGCATTCCCTAATTGAGTTGCCTTTTTATATTTCTTAGGAACTGAATAACTATCACTTTGAGGAATACCAACAACCTGTTTTGCTGGTACATCTAATTGGTCTAATATTTCAGTTACAGAAACAGATGTAGCAGCAATTGTTACTTCTTCATTTGTTTGGACTTCTTGATTTTGATTAACACATCCGGTTAATAAAGAAATTAAACAAATAAAAATAAAACTATTTTTTAATTTTTTTAACATAAACTACACCTCCTACAACGATCACTCCTAAGACTCCAATAATCCATAAAGAATAATGAGAACTTACTTTTTGTTCCTTTTGATTTTTCTTTTTTATATTTTTGGTAGTTAATTTTAATTTTGTATCTACTTTTCCTTTTGAATTAATTAAATGATTACTTAACCCTGTCGCATTTTCCATTAATGATTCTTTTGTAATTGTCCCTACTGTAGCTTGTGACGCTTCTGTATTTTCAACAGCTTTTGGCGTTGTTTCCTCTTGTGCTTTTGGTGTTGATGATTGAGTTGTTGTACTTGATTGATTTTCTGTTGATGTTGTTGGTGCTTGGCTTTGTGGAATCATTTGGCTGTTATAAACACCTGTTCCAGATATTGCCGAGGAAATATTTGGTTTAATAAAAAACTGAACATCTCTCCCCATAGGACTTACATACATAATAGGACTAATATAAATATCTAATGAACTTACTTGTATTCTATAATGATTAACTGTATCTCCATTTGCACTACTACTTCCTGTTTTAGTTGCTGATACAGAAGACATAGCACCACTTGATGTCATGACTTTAAAACGCACATTACTAACATTAGAAGCTAATCCAAGTCCTACAGTGATATAATATTTTCCTCCTGTTTGTTCAAGTAATAATTGTCCTTCAACAATATTACCTACCATACTATCGCCTAAAGCAATATTTTCTCCACCATCTTCTGTTTTACCTGTAAGAGGATTAACATAACTTGTTGAACGACTTATTAAATAAGCACCATCATTTAAAGCATTTACTGGCGATAAAAATAACAACATCATCAAAGCAATAATATTTATCTGTAATATTCTTTTCATAATTCCTCCATAGAAATAATGAGGCATATTTTATGCCTCATATTTTTTTTGTAAAACAACAAACATAAATAATGAAATCATACCTAATACACTCATCATTGTGATAGGTGCTTGATCTCCTGTTTTTACTGCTTGACTTTCTTGTTGACTATCTTTTGTAGTTTCTGTTTTATTTTCAGTAGCTGTATTACTTGCTTGATTTTGATTATTTTCTTTTGGATCTTCTTTTTTAGTATTTGTTTCTAATTCAGTTTTATCTGAAATATATGTTAATGTACTATAATCAACTTTAATTCTTGCTTCTAAATCCATATTACCCATCATAGCAACATGTGGATTCATCATAACATTGATATATTCATCTTCATGAGGTAATTCAAATAACCATAATGTTGGATTACCTTGTGTATCTTTTTCTATAATTGTAGCACTATGATTTTTATAATCTTCTTGAGCACTTCCAATATAGAATTCTTGTAAACTTGCTTTAATTGTTCCAAATGACATTTCTTTTGTAGAAATATACATTTTTGCTTTTCCATCTTTAACAATAATTTTAGCTTTAGAATCTAAAGCAGTAGCTGCCATAGATGCTTTATCACTTGTTGCATTCCATAGTGCAACATCTACACTATATGTACCATCTTGATTAAATCTAGAAGGAATTACTTTTGTTAGATGATCTAAATCTAAAGATAATCTAGCAGTAGCGCCTCTATTACTTCCGCCATAATAGAATTTAACATTTGTAAGTTTTACATTTTGATCTAATTTAAATTGAACCTTTGTTGGATGTCCATTTTCTTCTTCAATAATTGTTGCTGCTTGATATGTTCCATCTTTTAATTGATATTCCATTTTATCAACAGAAGCTGTTTGACCATATATTGTCATTTCTTTTAATTTTAATGTAACAGCCACTTCATGATTGTTAACATTTATTTGTGCTGATTCAATTGCCTTAGCTGCCATTGATTGATCATCATTATTTTCTTTTAAAACATCAACTGGAACATTATATGTACCATCTTCTAAAACATATTCTTTTTGTAATTGTTGAACATTATCTAAATCTAATGTTAATGTTACATTTGTAGGATAATCATTTCCTTGCCCCATCATAGCATTCATAAAATCAACTGTAATAGATAATACTGTTGAATTATTTTCATCTAATTGAGGTAAATCAAATAAAATCTTTTCAGGAACTTCTACATCTACTGTTTGTCCATTCATTCCTTGTGTAGACTTTTCAACTTTTGTTGAAAGTGTTGTACCATTAGCAATTGTTAGAACATTTGCATAATATTCTTTTCCTAAATTAATAATCATATTTTGTAAAGTAGCAGTTGCTTGCATTTTTCCATCTTCATTTACTGTTACTTCTAATGAATCTCCAAATGCTTTTGCAAAAGCTGTTTGTACTGCTGAAATTGGTGCAGCACTTTCTAGACTTTTGATTGGAACTTGATATGTTCCTGCTTTTGATAAATCATTATTTAATGCATGTACTGAATTAAATGATGTAAGTTGTAAACATAATGCCATCATTAGAGCTAATGTTATTTTTAATAATTTTTTCATGTTGACCTCCCTTTTTAAGTTAGCTTAAACTAACTAAAGAGAGTTTAGCATTCCTTTTCCATTTTTCAATATTTTATTTTGTTTCAGGTGTGTAACATAAAAGATGTTTTTATATGATTATTTATTGATATAACTACACTTTTATAGATGTTTTACTTATGAAACAAAAAAGTCTTCCAATTTGGAAGACTTTATATTTATATATTATTTTTCGAAATCAAATTCTTGGAAAACTTCACTTACAGGTAAATTATTTTCAATATTTTCAATTGTTTTAGCAAGTAATGAAGCTACTGAAACAACTTTTAATTTATCGAATTTCTTTTCTTCAGGTAAGATAATTGTATCAGTTACAACTACTTCTTTAGCTGAACAGTTTTTCAATCTTTCAACAGCTGGTCCTGAGAATACTGGGTGTGTACATGCAACAAATACATTTTTAGCACCTTTTTCAAGTAACATATCAATACCTGCTACAATAGTTCCACCTGTATCGATCATATCATCAATCATGATACAGTTTTTACCTTCAACATCACCTAATACACCCATGATTTCAGCAACGTTAGGTTTTGGTCTTCTTTTATCAATGATAGCTACTGGACAATCTAAAGCAACTGCCATTTTACGAGCACGAGTAGCTCCACCATGATCTGGTGAAACAACACAGATATCATCTAAGTTTTTATTTTTGAAATAATTACAGATTAATGGTAATGCTTGCATATCATCTACTGGAATATTAAAGAATCCTTGGATTTGTGCAGCATGTAAATCAATTGTTACAACACGATTAACACCAGCAGTTGTTAATAAATCAGCAACTAATTTAGATGTAATTGGTTGTCTAGGTTTTGCTTTTCTATCTTGTCTAGCATATCCAAAGTATGGCATGATAGCTGTAATTTCTCCAGCTGATGCTCTTTTTAAGGCATCTGCTAAAACTAAGATTTCCATTAAGTTTTCAGTAACAGGATTAGATGTTGATTGGACAATGAAAACATCTTTTCCACGAACTGATTCATCAATTTCAACTAAGATTTCTCCATCAGCGAAATGGTGAACTTTTGATTTTCCCATTTCACAACCTAAATTATCACAAATGTCTTGTGCTAATTCTACTGATGATGATAAAGCAAATACTGTAATTTTGTTTTTCATTTTTTCTTTTACCCCTATTTTCCTATTTTATTTCTTTTTTCTTCTAATACTTTACTATAACCTTCTTTGTTCACTTGTCTACTTCTAGCAATTGCAAAAGCATCTTCATGAACTTCATCTGTAATTGTTGATCCAGCAGCAATAAATGCATTTTTACCAACAGTTACAGGAGCAACTAAATTAGAATTGCAGCCAACGAAAACGTTGTCTTCAATTACTGTTTGGAATTTATTTTTTCCATCATAGTTGCTTGTAATAGTACCACAGCCAATATTTACGTTTTCACCAACTGTCGCATCTCCAATATAGCTTAAGTGCGCAGCTTTACTTCCTTTACCAAAAGTTGCTTTTTTCATTTCCACAAAGTTACCCATGTGGACATTTTCTAAGATATGACAATGATTTCTAAGTCTTGCATATGGTCCGATATCAACACCGTTTTCAATAATCGAATCAGCAATAACAGAGAATTTAATTTCTACGTTATCTTTGATTTCTACATTATCAAATTCACAATAAGGTCCAATATGACATCCATTACCAATCACTGTTTTTCCTTTAATAATACATCCTGGTTCAATTGTTGTATCATGACCAATCACTACATCTCTACCAATATAAGTATTTGTCATATCTACAATATTTACACCATCTAATAGATGTTTTTTATTAATACGATATTGTAATTGTTTTGTTGCTTCTTGTAATTCAAACTTATCATTAATTCCACCAACTTCTGATAAGTCATCAATTTTATAACCACCAACATTTAAATTTTGATGATTCATAATTTCAATTACATCTGTAATATAGTATTCATTTTGAGCATTGTTATTTGTTACTGATTCTAATGCTTTAAATAAAGCAGCATTATCAAAGCAATATTCTCCAACATTCATTTCAGAAATATTTCTTTGTTCATCTGTACAATCTTTATACTCAACAATACCTTTAACTTGATCATTTTCTCTAATAATACGACCAAATTTCTTATTTAAGTCACAATCACATGTCATGACTGTTCCTTTCATTTGATGTTCATTATGATATTGAATTAACCCTTGTAATGTTTCTTTAGTAATTAATGGTGCATCACCATTTAAAACAATAGTTGTTCCTTCTTTATCTCCTAAAACATCTTTTGCTTGCATCAATGCATGTCCAGTTCCTAATTGTTCTTTTTGCATTACGAACTCAACACCATCAACAAGTTTCATGACTTCTTCAGCTTTATGTCCAACAATAACATAAATACCATCAACACCTAAACCTTTTAATTCATCAACGATATGACAAACCATAGGTTTATATAAAACTTCATGTACTACTTTAGGCTTGTCGGATTTCATTCTTGTACCTTTTCCGGCAGCCATTACTACTGCGTAAGTTTTCATCGTCACACCCCTCTACGACGTCATTCTAACAAAATATAACTCATAATTAAAGATGAATAAGACAATTTATTGCAAATTCCTACATCTTTTCAAAAAAAGAAAATCTTATCACAGATTTTCTTCCTTGTTTAAAATTTTCGATTTTCTAACAAAAAAATAACGTTTTCTAAAGAATTCATATCCTTTATTCATAATTTCTTGATTTCTAGTAATACCAAATACACATGAACCACTTCCTGACATTAAAGCTCCATCAAAACCTAACTTCATCATTTCTTTTTTGATTTCTTTAATTTGTGGCACCATTTTAATAGAAGGAAGTTCTAATGTATTTTGTAGATTATCAATAACTGCTTGATAATCATTCATTTCAATTCCTTTTTTCATCTTTCTGCAATCTTGATGTTTTACCTTAGATAAATCTAATGAAGTAAATGCTTTTTGAGTTGAAACACCTTTTTTAGGTTTTACAAGTAATAAATAAGCTTCAAAAGGTTCATCAATAAATTGTAATTTTTCACCAACACCTTCAACAAAAGCTGTTTTTTCATAAATACAAAATGGAATATCTGCTCCTACTTCTTTTCCTAAAGCAGCCATTTCTTCATAAGATAAATTTAAATGAAATAATTTATTCATAGCTTTAATAACTGCTGCTCCATCAGCACTTCCACCAGCTAATCCTGCTTGCGTTGGAATATGCTTATAGACAAAGATCTTAACACCTTTTTTTAATCCGTATCTTTCTTGCATCAATTGTGCAACTTTATACATAATATTTCTTTGATCGGTAGGAACGATCTTACTATTTGACTCAATTTCAATTCCTTCATCAATGACATTAATATAAATGAGATCATGTAAAGTAATAGGTGCCATGATCATTTCTAAATCATGATATCCATCTTCTCTTTTTCTTACAACATCTAACGCTAAATTTACTTTTGCATATGCTCTTACTTTCATTTTTCATTACCTCGGATACAAATTTCTGGCAACCCCTCTTGTATCAATTCCACCAACACCTAATTGTTTAAAAGAGGTTTTCTCTATAACTTTTTCTAAATCAACATACTCTTTAATATTTGTACTTGCGATTTGAGTTGTGATAATAACAGGATCTAACGCATGAATATTTTTTCTTGAAGGACTTGATGCAAAGTTAGCACCACTCGCTACTAGAAGTTCATAGTATGACTGACACGCTCCTGCAAAGATTACTAATGCATCTTTGTCGGGTTGATATTCTCTAGCCTTTTTGATTGCTTCTACAAAATCTAAACTGTGCAAATAATCTTGACTATTTCTTTTATGTCCATTTTTTTTCAAAGCATCATGTCCTGTAATGACTAAAAGATGTGGATTATGTTTTTTTAATAGGTTGGTTATTTTACTAGCAAACTCTTCTTCTTTAAAATAATAACCATATGCTCTAATACCATATTCTTGATATTTTTTCATACACATCTTTAAATAAGAAGGATCTCCATCTAAATGTAAAACACTTCCCTTTAAACATTTTTCTTGTGGTAAATGCACATCTTCTATTACTCTTTTCTCTTGAACAAGCTCTAAATCATCTATTTCACTATCCGCAATAAGACGATACTCTATTCCTCTTAAATAACAAATATTTTCTTGTATATCAATGACTTCAAAAATAATATCTTGATGATATTTTTTTCTACTTACAATATCACCTATCTTCATTCTATCACCATTATATAGTATGTTTATATAATGATTTTGTGATAGCCTGATAATCTTCTAATGTAAGTTGTTCACATCTTAATTTTTGATCTATTTGATTTTCATTTAAAACATCTAATGCATTTTGATATTCTTGTTTTAAATTATTATAAATCGTTTTTCTTCTTTGTTTAAAAGCACTATTTAATACTTTATATAAATCTAAATTAGCTTCCTTATTAATTGTAATCTTTAAAATAGCACTATCAATATGAGGTGCAGGAATAAAAACATTTTGACTTACTGTAAACATATATTCAATTTTACCCATATCTTCAATCATATACATCAGTGGACTTTTATAATCGCTTGTATATTTTAAAGCCACTTCTTTTTGTACCATCACGACAATTTCATCAATAACTTTACTTTCAGTTAAAACCTTTTCAATAATTTGAGTTGTAATATAATAAGGCAAATTGGCTACTAAAATAACTTTTTCATACTTATCCTTTAAAGTCATTAAATCCTCTAAATTTACTTTTAAAAAATCTTCAAAAACAATCTCAATATTTTCCTGATTTAAAAACTCTTCATAGACTCCTTTAAAACGTGTATCTATTTCATAGCTTCTTACATATCCTGCATAACGTGCTAATACTTGAGTTAAAGCACCAATTCCAGGTCCTACTTCAATCACTGCACATTTTTCATTAACACTTGAACAACGAACGATTTTTTCTACGACATGAGGATCAATTAAAAAGTTTTGCCCATATTTCTTTTTAGGATATAAATCATATTTATCTAATATATATTGAGTTGTACTTTTAGTCGCTATATCCTTCATTCTCTAACTCCTTCTCTATCATTTCCCTGGAAATACCCACCATATTTAATCTTTTAAACAAAGTTTTTGCATTGCCATATCCTAAATGAAATAAATCATAAACCTTTAATCTTTTCTTTTTATCTCCAATAATATCTAATTCTAAAAACTCTTTCCAAGAAATACTTTCTTCTTGATTTGAAAATGTAACAACATTTTCAATTGCTTTCTTTACAGCTTCTTTATTTGCTTCAGCAATACCTAGTTTCTTTTTACCAATTGCATCTTTTCTATCAACAAAAGCATGTTTACAATTTTGTACATATTTCTCCACTTGGTTTCTAATCCTTAAACCTGGATAATCTGGATCTGTTAAAACAATAACACCTCTTGTCTTACTAGCCTCTTTAATAAGCTCTAATGTTTTATCATCTAATCCTAGTCCATGTGTTTCAATAGTATCTACATCATATAATTCTTTTAATAATTGGCTATCTGTTTTTCCTTCAACAACAACAATTTCATTAATTCTTTTCATAACTTTACCATTTTAAATAAATCGTCTTCAATTGATCATTCGTGATATATTGAATATGATCTACCCCTTCTATTAAACGATAGGCATCTCCTTTTTTTGTTAATCTTTCTTTAGCATCATTATATACTTCATTTGAAAATTGAAAATAACATTCTCTTTGATTTTTATTTATTTTAGCTTTTAAAGTATTTAATTGATATAAATCAAAATACAACCCTTCTTCTTTAAAATAAGTATGTTTATCATTTTTAGTTATTTTATAATGATCATCTAAATCATACATTTGTTTCATTGTTTGACTATCAAACATCAAATAATTATTATTGATGATTTCCTCATCATCTAATACTAAATCACCCCAGGTTGCATCTATATAATAATAATCATTGTCATATTTTATCATATTTATTGCATGTTTGTCTTTTCTTCCTTTTATTGTTTTCCCTGTTAAAAATGTTGCTTTAAAATGCAATTGATTGAGTAGATACTGCATTGTTTTTGCATAACCACTACAAACTGATTGATGATTAATAAGAACACTGATTATTTCTTGGTTATATTTTGCTTGTTCATTATACTTACAATGAGTAATAACATCATCATAAATATATTTTATTTTTTGATAGGATTTTAAATCTTGTGTATCCTCTTTTAGTTGTTTGACAATTTTCTTTATCCTTTTTTGATCTTTAAGAATTTCTTTTTCTTTCATACTATATTCAAAATTAAAAAGACCTTTTGCAATGGGGTGGACGGTTCCAAGAATGTTAAGTTTGCTCAAAAATGTTTT
>OGYV01002569.1_pt1 | contig 11596 bp, 10 predicted proteins | sample 1576651 | NCBI WGS metagenome assembly OGYV01 (sample SAMEA3541570, study PRJEB24748) | human gut metagenome | biome: human gut; feature: human-associated habitat; material: faeces | place: China | collected 2012
GGGTGAATGGAATTTAGTCTCTGAATAGTAATTTATTATGAGTAAACGGTAATAGTACAGGAATTGCAAACAAAAAATATAGAAATTAGATATGATAATTTTAACAGGGCGCAGAATTTTGTTATATGATAATGTTTTGCGTCCTGGTTTCATTTACAGAAGAAACATTGTAAAGAGTACAGATATTATAGTGAATGGAAAACAAAAGTGTTTGGATAATGTATACAATTTTAACGAGAAAAACTGGCTGTTTTGCACAAAATTAAAAAGAAAACTGGAAGAGAATTGACATACTTATGACATAGTAGTAATATGTAACCATGAACGTTCGTAAATAAAAATAGCGTTTCTATATAAGAACGATTAAGAAGGGATGGATGTGGATTGTTTCAAAAATGCTAAAGGCTTTGTAACTTAATCTGGAGTTTAACATTCTGGTCGGCAACTGCAAAATAAAACTCGGAAAACACGTTTATTACTGTTGTTCCGTTGTTGTACGGTGGGAGGAAATTTCTATGGGAGATTCAAGCAATAAAAGTGAAAACATATGGAAAAAAGGAGTAGCGCATGTTATTGATCTGCTATCTTCTTTGTTTCTTCCTTTTATTAATCTCATGGTTTCTGTGGGAATATTAAAAGGTATTTTGGTACTTATGGTTGCAAATGGGATAGTTACAGATGGAACAGCAACTTATGATATTCTGAATGCCATGAGCGACGCGTTCTTTTATTTTATTCCGCTGTTCTTAGCTTATACTGCAGCAAAAAAATTTGATGTAGAACCGTTCTCGGCAATTTTAGTTGCGTGTATTCTTTTACACCCCAGTATGACTACAGTTATGGCAACAGAGGGAACAGCCACCTTCTTTGGAATTCCTCTGAAAACTGTGACTTACTCTGCTTCTGTAATTCCCATTCTTCTGGCTATTTACTGTATGAGTTTTGTTCAGAAGTTCTGTTATAAGGTAATACCGGAAACGTTTCGATATTTGTTTACGCCTCCGGTTTGCGTGATTGTGATTGTTCCTGTTACGCTTCTTGTATTTGGACCGCTTGGAAGTTTTGTTGGCGGCTGGTTGGCAAAAGGATATGAGTGGATTTATAATTTAAGTCCCATGGTGGCCGGTATGTTTATTGGTGCTTTACAGCCGTTTATGGTTATTTTGGGGCTTCACTGGGGGCTCTTCCCAATTGCGCTGAACAATGTGGCGGTATATGGTTATGCCACAATTATGGCATTGTTCGGCGGGGCCATTTTTGCTCAGGGAGGCGCAGCTCTTGCAGTGGCAGTCAAGGCCAAGGACGCAACGTTCAAATCCCAGGCATTATCTGCAGCATTAACTGCTTTGCTTGGCATTACAGAGCCAGCTATGTTTGGTGTAAATCTTAGACTGAAAAAGCCAATGGCATGTGCCTGTGTGGCTGGCGGCATCGGAAGTGCCGTAGCCGGATTTTTTGGATGCAGGGCCGTTTCATTTGCATTGCCTGCACTCACGACATTGTCGGTATTTATGAGTCATGCCTTTATTCCGTTTTTAATTTCACTGGTGGTTGCTTTTGGGTTAGCATTTGTATTTACAATGATGGTAGCAATTCCTGATTTAAATAACAATGAAAAGGAGATCTAACTATGAAGAAGATTGATGCACATGCACACATTTTTGAGCGTATTGCAAGTTTTGGGAAATGCGGCGAGTTAAGACCAATTGGAAACGGTGTATGTCGATGGGCCAATGGCGATGAAATGGCTATCATACCGAAAGGATACGGAGATAAAGAATTTATGGCCGAAACATTGCTGAAGATTATGGATGAAGAAGATGTCGAAAAAGCAATTCTCTTGCAGGGAAGCCTCTACGGATTTCAGAATGAATATGCTATGGAAACAGCGGAAAAATATCCGGATCGTTTTAAGGCTGCTGTAACACTGGATGCTTTCTGCAAGGAGGCAGATTCCATTCTTAATCATTTCATCAATGATCTGCATGCAAAAGTATTTAAATTTGAGGTGAGCGTTGGAGGTGGTATGATGGGATATCACAAGAATTTTATTATTGACGGCGAACCTTTTGGAAAAATTTTTGAAAAAATCTCAAAAGTAGAGAAGGCAACGTAAGCTGACGGAACATCTGCCGATGGTGGCGCGTGTGACATCCTCTATCATGGGAATGCAAGTAGAGGCTGTAGACCGTTTAGCGCAGAAATATCCTAATTTAAATATCGTTGTCTGCCATTTACTGGCACCAAGAAGAGAGGATGGAGCGACTTTGGAAAAAGCTTTGCCTTATCTGAAACACAAAAATGTATGGATTGACTTATCAGCACTTCCATGGAATGTAAGTCCAGAGGCATATCCGTATCCAACTGCGTTAAAGTTTATCAGCATGGCAAAGGAAGTTCTTGGAACCGAAAAAATTATCTGGGGTACCGATTCACCATGTGTTATGACAAAGTTTAAATACGCAGATTTATATAATTTTATTATTGAATCCGATGTATTTACAGAAAAAGAATTAGAAATGGTATTCTATCATAATGCTGTTGAAGCTTATTATTTAGGTTAATCATTCATCTTATATGGTTGATATTTAACTGATATGCTGCAGACTGGCTTTGGAGAAAATTGTTTTCGTAAAAGGCGGCCTGCAGCAATTCTTACTATTTTGCAGAGTGGTTATATTAAAAAATCCGCTCATTCTGTTCCAAAAGTTTTTCAAAACGTGGTTTAGCAGAAATAAGAATCTGCTCGATTTGTGCTTGTTTTTCTGGTGTGAAACGGAATGTTGGTATGCTGACACTGATGGAAGCAGCTGGTTTTCCGTTGTGGAACAGTGGGGTGGAGATACAGGAGATGTCTGGATGAGTTTCCCCACGTTCAATGGCTATGGAGGTAGTGCGGACCACAAGAAGCTGCTTGTATAATTCATCCACACTTTTAACTGTATTTGGTGTAAATGGAATCAGAGGATTAGGGAAAAGTACTTCCAGTTCCTCTTTTGTACATTCACATAACAGAGATTTTCCAAGGCTGGTGCAGTATGCCGGAAGGCGTTTCCCGATAGAAGATGACAGCCGGATTGGTTCTGGCGAATCGACTTTCGCAAGATAGAGAACATCAGAATGATCCAGAATGCCAAGCTGACAAATCTCGGAGCACTGATTGACAATCGACTTCATTTCTTCTTGAAGCCGTTCAAATATATTATGTGTTTCCATATAAGCAATGCCGGTCAGATAGGCATTTAAACCAATACTGTACTTTTGAGTTACCTCATTGTAAGAAGCAAAATTTTGGTCAGCCATAGTATGTACAATAGGGAACAGACTGCTTTTGGGTGCAGCAAGTTGTTGGGAAAGCTCTGCAAGGGTCAGTCCGTCTGGGTTGTTTGATAATGCTAACAATATAGATAACACACGTACTGTTGAGCGGTGCTCGTCTTTGGTCATGGCAAATTCCTTTCTATAAATAACACTTATATTATAGCATATTTTTAAAAAAATTGTTTGAATAAATAAATATATTAAAAAAAATAATATAAGTTGATTTTGTAGAAGTTAGAAATTATAATTAAAGTAATGTCAATTGAGTATATATAAGGAGATTTTTAATATGTCAAAAGAAATTTATGAAATAGAACGAAAATTTTTGGTTAAGGAAATTCCAAATAATTTACAACAGTATAAATGCTATAAAATTAAACAAGGATATATATCAACAAATCCAACTATAAGATTAAGACAGAGGGATAATGAATATATATTGACAATAAAAAGTAGCGGTATTATGAAAAAATTGGAATATGAATTACCTATTACAGAAGAACAATTTAATAATTTATGGCACAAAGTAGAAGGAAATGCAATAGAAAAAAATAGATATTTAATTCCTTTAAAAGATGATTTAATTGCAGAGCTCGATATTTATGGAGCTAACTTATCAAATTTTGCTAATGTAGAAGTAGAATTTAATTCGACAAAAGATGCCATTTTATTTACACCACCCGACTGGTTTGGACAAGAAGTGACACAAAATAACAGGTATAGTAATGCAAGTTTGGCAAAATATGGACTTCCTTCAAAAAAATAAATATTTTATACTTGATTTTCTAAATAAAGAGTAGTATAATGTTTTTGTTGGTAAATATTCCCAAAGAATTACAATATAAATCATTTTAGGAGGAATTTAACTATGGAAAACAAAAAAATGAGAATTTTAATTGCTGATGACAACAAAGACTTTTGTGATTGCTTGAGTAACTATATTAGTAAACAAGATGATATGGAAATTGTTTCTATTGCACACGATGGAAATGAAGCTGTTACGAAAATTATTACTGATAATCCGGATGTAGCTCTTATTGATGGTATAATGCCTAAGTTAGATGGTATAGGTGTTATGGAGAAACTTTATGCTCAAGGTAAAACAGAATCTACAATGTGTATTATGCTTACAGCCATTACTGGAGAGGCTATTACACAGAGAGCTTTCTCTTTGGGAGTGAAGTATTATATAGCTAAGCCTTTTGATATGGAAATGTTAGTAGCTAGAATACGCCAACTTAAGGAACCGGTGGTAAAAAAAGGCTCTCTTGATACAGGAATTTGTTTTGCAAGACAAAAAGATGTGAACTTGGAAGCGAGAGTGACAAATATTTTGCATGAGATAGGAGTACCTGCTCATATAAGAGGATACCATTATATGAGAGAAGCTATTATTTTATCTATTGCAGATATGGATGTGTTAAATTATATTACAAAAGAATTGTATCCAGCTATTGCAAAGAAATGTAACACTACTCCAAGTAGAGTTGAAAGAGCTATTCGTCATGCGATTGAGGTAGCTTGGAATAGAGGTCAAGTAGAGGTTTTAGATTCATTATTTGGTTATACAATATCAAATAGTAAGGGAAAGCCAACTAATAGTGAGTTTATTGCTTTGATTGCAGATAAATTAAGATTGGAACTAATGATTGGATAAAAATGTGCAATAGTCCCTCTAATTATTATAAAATGAGAGGGACATAAATAATTTTTTAAGATGTAAATTCTACTATTCCATTGAAAATACCTATTGCACAATTTTCTCTAAAACTAGAAGTTGATAATAAAGCAGCTTCTTGAGGATTGCTTATAAAAGCTAGTTCTACTAAAATTGCGGGCATGATTGTATATCTTAATACTGCAAAATTCGCTTGAAATGTACCTAAATTTGGAGTTTGAATCATTGAAACTAAGGAGTTGTTAACTGTTAAGGCTAAGTTACTTGCTACGGTGTTAGGTCTATAGTAATAGGTGCTTGTGCCTTTATAGATTGGGTTTATGTTTGAATTGCAGTGAATACTTATAAAGTAGTCAGCTCCCCATTGATTTGCTAACATTGCTCTTTCGCGAAGACCAACATTTATATCGCTTGTTCGAGAATATCTTACCTCATAATTTCTGGAACTTAGCAATCTGCCTAATCTAAGAGCAACATCAAGGTTTACATCAGCTTCTTTTAAACCATTAGGACCAACTGCCCCAGGATTTGAACCTCCGTGACCAGCATCAATAAAAATTTTCAATAAAAAGTCCTCCCAATAACATACCATAATATATGGTATGCAGTGGGAGGACTTTTGTTAATTATAATTAAAATCCTGAACTTTTAAGCATTTTAACTTTTACATCTAAAGTTTGGCCATTTCTTATTAATTTAACATTTACAGTATCGCCAACTTTAGTTTTCTTAACAAGTGAAACTAATTGGTCATTTGTAAATGTAGGCTGACCATTAAATGATGTAATAATATCATTTTGCTTTATACCAGATTGTGCAGCACTACCACCTTGTACAACCTCTTGAACCATTACACCAGCTGTTGGCAAGTTGTAATACTGTGCCATTTCATCAGTAATAGTAACAACACTAACACCCAAAGTTGCACTATCAGTTGTATTCATAAGCTGTTCAATAAGTGATTCAGCAACATTAGATGCAATACTATAACCTACACCCTCAACTGAAGTAAGAGCTATTTTAGCTGTGTTAATTCCAATTACCTGACCTTTTTGATTAACTAAGGCACCGCCACTATTACCAGGATTTATAGCAGCATCTGTTTGTAATACGGTTAATTTTTTACCATTTATATTTACTTCTTTTGCACCAACACTGATAATGCCCTTTGTAGCGGTATTGCCCTGTCCTAATGCATTACCTATTGCAATAACGGTATCGCCAACTTGTGTTGAATCTGAATCACCAAATTCAGCAACTTGCACATCTTTTACACCTGCTGCTGCCAAATCAGAAAGTTTAACAGAAATAACAGCTAAGTCTGAATTAGCATCTTTTCCGACTAATTCTGCAGATACTAAATCACATTCATTTAAAGAGATACTAACTCTACTTGCACCAGAAATTACATGATAATTTGTGGCAATATATGCTTTTTGACTGTCCTTATAAAAGACAATACCAGAGCCAGAGCCCTCGCTTTCGTAAGATTGATTAAAGAAATCAGTACCTTGAACTACAGATGTAATACAAGCGATTGAAGGTTTAACTTTTTTTATTATATTAACTGTATTTTGAGATTCTTCATCCAAGGTTTGTATAACACTTAAATCGTTATTATTTTGTTTTGTTGTAGTAGTATTTACGGCAGTTGTGCCAGTAATAGGAGCTACTGAATGTACAATACTAGATGTAACGGGTATTGCAAAACCAAGACTTAGCCCTACTGCTGAACCAATAATCAAAGATAAAATACTAGTTTTTATCAAGTTTAGGTTCTTCTTCATAAATTATACACCTCCATTTAATTTTTAAAATTGGTCATTGCTGTTTGCCAATGTAGCCTTTATTTCGCCCTTTTGATTACCATTCCTTACAACAGAAAGTGTAATAGTATCATTTGATTTGTGGCTAGAAATAATTTTTGAAAGTTCTTCTATGCTATTAACTGTCTTTCCATCAACAGCTGTGATTATATCACTTACTTGTAAACCACATTTTTCGGCTGGTGAATTGCTTTCTATTTTACCAACAAATACACCATTTACATCTATGTTATACATCTTTCTAAAATCATCAGTAATACTATAGCCAGAAATACCTAAGTAAGGTTTATCAACAGTACCCTTTTCCATTAACTCTTTTGCAATAGTTTTAGCTTGATTAATTGGAATTGCATATCCTGTGCCCTCAACACTTGTTTGAGAGGCTTTTGCAGAATTAATACCGATTACTTCACCGTCAGTATTAACTAAGGCACCACCACTATTACCAGGGTTTATAGCAGCATCTGTTTGGATAGCGTTATATTTTACACCATCAATATTTAATACCTTATTTTCAGCTGAGATAATACCTACAGTTGCTGTTTTACCTTGACCCAATGCATTACCAATTGCAATAACGGTCTGACCAACTTCTATTTTATCTGAATCCCCAAGTTTAGCTGTATTTACACTTTCTATACCTGCAGATTTTAAATCTGACTTTGATACAGAAATTACAGCGAGGTCAGATGTTGCGTCTTTTCCGACTAATTTAGCATTAATTTGTTCTTTACCAGTTATAGAAATAGTAACGGAATTTGCAGAATCCACAACATGATTATTTGTCAAAATATATACCTTATTGTCATCCTGTGAATATATAATACCAGAGCCAGAACCTTCTTCATCTACAGTTTGATTAAACATATTAGAAGCAGTCACTTTTATAGAGATATTTACTACAGAATTTTCTACATTACTAACTGTTTTTGAAATATTTTGTTCAGATGAAGCATAGGTAGAAACTGTGCTATTATTTGTATCTGTTGCTGTTGTATTCTCTTTTTTATTATTTATTTTCTTTTGAGTATTTCTCGAACTCCAGGACCTTCGTGGTTGGGGTAGCCGGGAGTATGGTTTCTGCATCGTGGATCAGCATCTACTTTCAAGCTTCGGTAGTCATCTTTTGTGCGGGTGATGTAATCATCAAGCATGGCACGGTGTTCTGCCAGAACTTTACTGTATTTCGGATCTTTGGCGAGATTCTTGCGTTCTCCCGGATCTTTTTTCATATCATATAGTTCTTCTCCGTTGCCTTCCAGATAGTGCGTGTATTTGTATCTCGGTCCGCGTACCATACGTCCGGGGGTAACGACATATTCATATTCGCTGTGCCATTCGGAAACTACATAAGGGTGAGTCTTTTTCTGTTTCTCTCCTTTTAATGTGGGTGCGAGACTGATTCCCTGTTTTTCGACCGGAACGGAAATTCCTGCCAAATCACAAAGGGTAGGCAAAAGATCCAGCGTAGGCTGTGTCAATAGTTGATCTACCGGTTTTTTCTGTTGTTTGATGCCGGGACCTGCAAAGATAAACGGAACGTTTGTCATTTCATCATAGAAACTGATATGCTTGGTCACCATACGGTGTGAAGCCATTCCGTCGCCATGATCGGCCATGATAACAACGATGGTGTTTCTTCCGGCAGGAGTGGAGTAAAGAGCTTTTAATACACTGTCTACTTGCTTGGACACCATTTTAGTATAGTGCTGGAAAGCGGCAATGTAATGACGGTAATTCTCTTCATTCCAATGAGAGGCCTGGGTCATGCGGCGATGGCTGCAACAGATGTATTGCACCGGTTTGGGGATATTGTTCCAGTCTTCCACGTCGAAGTTGGCTGGTAGTTCAGGAAGAGTTCCGCTGATGGGGCGGTCGGTATGTACTCCTTCATTTGCTCCTACGAATCCGCAAATGTTGTGAGGGTTCTGAAAATCGGCAATACAGATGAATGGTTCTTTGGGAGGGTTGCTTAAATAAGCAACAGCATCTTCGCAGGTTCCTACGTCCAGGAAGCTGTCGTTATTAACCGGGAACTCCGGATCAGTGAATGGTTTGGCTACCGGTTCTTTGTGTTTGAATCCTCTTAGGGAGCCCATGTCGTGTGTTTTTCCGAAGTGTACGGCTTCGTAACCGTTTTCGGAAAAAAGGCTTCCTAGTGTCGGTACATTTTCGGGAATACGTGGGTTGATAGGTTCGCTGGAGTTCGAACGTACATTCGTTTGATGAGGCATCATGCCGCTCCATAAAGCTGCGCGTGAAGGTTGGCTGAGAGGGCAGCCTACATAAGCATTGGAGAAGATAACTCCTCGTGAAGCGACTTCGTCAATAGGGAGGGTGCAGCCTTGTGTTTGTCCGTAAGCTCCCACAACGCGTTGTGTCAGATGGTCGCACTGGATAATCAGGAAATTGGGCTTTTCTTGGGCCTGCGCTGTCACGCTGCACAGGGCTAATCCCATGAATGGATAAATAGTTTTCATTACTGGTTAGAATTAAGTAATAGTTGATTTTGAAACAAAAGTAGGAAAAAAGGAAACGCAAAAAAGGGTGAAGTAGTAGTTTTGGACGCAAGTGAAAGTATTTTGTACAAAAATGTAATGTGTGATGGATGATTAGGGGGAACTATTGCTGATGAACGTTGGATTGTGAAGGATGAACGGCAAGTGGTTATTGATTAACGGGGTGGCTAAAAAAGAGAACGGTGAACAAACTGCAATTATTAGGACGCAGTTTGTTCACCGTTCATCATTTATCGTTTACCGCTAATTAGCTGTTCATGCTCATCAGGAATTCATCGTTATCTCTGGTCTTTTCCAAACGGTCTTTAACGAAGTCCATTGCTTCGATCGGATTCATGTCTGCAAGATATTTACGTAATATCCACATGCGGTCAAGAGTTGTCTTATCAAGCAACAGGTCGTCGCGACGAGTGCTGGATGCAGTAATGTTGACTGCCGGGAAGATACGTTTGTTGGACAGGTTGCGGTCGAGCTGCAACTCCATGTTGCCGGTACCCTTAAATTCTTCGAAGATAACTTCGTCCATTTTAGAACCGGTATCGATCAATGCGGTAGCAATAATAGTCAGTGAACCACCGTTTTCAATATTACGGGCAGCACCGAAGAAGCGTTTAGGTTTATGAAGTGCATTTGCATCCACACCACCGGAAAGAACTTTACCGGATGCAGGAGATACTGTATTGTATGCACGAGCCAGACGAGTAATAGAATCAAGGAAGATAACTACGTCGTGACCACATTCTACCAGACGTTTTGCCTTTTCCAATACGATACCTGCAATTTTTACGTGGCGTTCTGCCGGTTCGTCGAAAGTAGAAGCAATTACTTCTGCATTAACGCTGCGCGCCATGTCTGTTACTTCTTCCGGGCGTTCGTCAATCAGCAGCATAATCATGTAAACTTCCGGGTGGTTGGCTGCGATAGCGTTTGCGATATCTTTCATTAAGATGGTCTTACCTGTCTTTGGCTGGGCAACGATCAATGCACGCTGGCCTTTACCGATAGGAGCGAAAAGATCGACGACACGGGCAGACATAGAGTCTGAATAACCGCCTTTGCAAAGTTTAAACTTTTCATCCGGGAAGAGAGGTGTCAGATGTTCGAAAGGAACACGGTCGCGAACGAAAGCTGCATCACGTCCGTTGATCTTCGAAACCTTTACCAATGGGAAATATTTTTCTCCTTCTTTGGGTGGACGGATAACTCCTTCTACTACATCACCGGTTTTCAGACCAAATAGTTTGATTTGAGATTGTGATACGTAAATATCATCCGGAGAAGAAAGGTAGTTATAGTCGGAAGAACGGAGGAATCCGTATCCATCCTGCATAATTTCCAGAACACCTACTCCGTTGAGAATATCGTCGAATTCATAAGGCTTTTCGCGTTCAATAACCTTACGTTCCTGCTGCTGTTGTACCGGAAGATTTTCACCCGCATTGTTCTGCTGAGCGGCACGTGGCATCGGTGAGCGTTGTTGGTTTTGGTTCTGGTTCTGATTCTGATTTTGATTTGGGTTCTGAACCTGATTCTGGTTATTGTTGTTACGCTGGAAATTATTATTGGCGTTATTGCCATTATTTCCATTGTTGTTAGCATTGTTATTACCGTTGTTATTGTCGCGTGGGCGAACAATACGCGGACGTTGCTGCTGGGACTGCTGCTGTTGAGATTGTTGTTGCTGTTGAGGATGAGATGGCTGTTCCGGTGCTGTCTGTGCTGATTCTGTTTTAGTAGCTTCGAATTTTCCGAATAATTCGGTAGGAAGCTCTATTTTTTCAGAAGGCAGATCTTCGATTGGAATAAAATCATCGTCGTCAACGCTGGATAAGATATTACTTTCCTCGTCGATAACGGGTGCAGCTTTCTTTTGTGGTTTATCTATTACCTTTTTCTCTACAACAGGTTTGTTAGGTTCAGTAGCCGGTTTATTTGTTTCTGCAACAGGCTTATTTGCTTCTGCAGCTGGTTTGTTTTTTGCTTTCTTCTCAGCTGTTTGCTGTTGTACCGGAGCTGGCTTTTCCGTAGCACCAGTAGCTTTCTCTGCAACAACAGGTTTAGGTTCCACTACTTTGGGTGCTGCCGGTTTTGCATTTTCTACTTCTTTTTTCTCTTCTGCATCAGAGCTCTTACGAGGACGGCCTACTTTACGCTTGGGAGTAGCAGTGTTTTCCGCTTTAGCTTCTACAACAACAGTTTCTTTTTCTTTGTTTGTACTTTCTTCTTTCTTGGAAGGTTGTGGTGCAGCTTTT
>OGYV01002581.1_pt1 | contig 11565 bp, 7 predicted proteins | sample 1576651 | NCBI WGS metagenome assembly OGYV01 (sample SAMEA3541570, study PRJEB24748) | human gut metagenome | biome: human gut; feature: human-associated habitat; material: faeces | place: China | collected 2012
ACACCCCATTTCCTAAACAGTATACCATACTGTCTAACAAATGGGGTGCAGTTCAAAATGATGAAGGCAGCTTTTGAGGTTTATGAAGAAACACTGGAAAGCAGTTTTCTGAAACTGGAACAGGAGATCGAGGCAAACGAACCAAATGCCCGGAAGCGGAGGCTCTGGCTGAAGGTGAGGCTGGGATTTCCGGCCCTTTATATTGCTGGTCTGCAGGAACTGCCCTACCCCAGAATGTTTATGATGTGCTTTTCCACCGACGGAACAAACTCGGCCATGTGGGGAAATTATGCGCAAAATCACTGCGGTGTCTGTCTAGTCTACCGTGCCAACGAAGAAAATGGAAAGCAGACTCTTCGTGTAAAAACGGCCGAAAGCTGGAGTTCAAGTAGCGGATATTCCTGCGGTTTTCGGGATGACCCGGTCTACCCAGTTCGTTATACGGACGAGCAGGTAAAGCGCAACTTTTTTGAATCATTGGGACGGCTGACTTTTTCGCAGATTGAATCCTGGATGGTTTCGTCCAAAGGTGAACGAAGCCGGATTCTAGAACTTTACGACAAGGATGCGTGGCGGGTGCAGTATTGGAAAGACCAGCAGGAGAAATATTTGACGAAGCTTCCTGCCTGGAGCCATGAACAGGAATATCGACTGCTTATGAATGACAGTTTTCATCAGCACACGGAGGCAGAGCGCTATGTGGGATACGACCCAGCAATCCTGGAGGGCGTGATCTTTGGTATCAAGACATCGGAAGCTGATAAGATGCAGATTTTCCGAACCTTGCGAAAATCTATGGAGGAAGCAGGGCGGGACCCGAAGGAACTGGAGGTGTGGCAGGCGGAATATGATGACGAAACGCGGAAGATCAGCCTGAGGAAACGGCATTTTCCCATCTGGTAAAAGAAAACACATTTCCGGACAGAACAAAACCTCCCTGTGCAGAAGAATAGCGCTGCAGGGGAGGCTTTTGTCGTTAATTTCTTAGATAGAGAAGCCGATGACTACTTAACAGACACTGGTTCCTCCGGCTTGTTGGTGGTACGGGCGCTCGTGCGGCCCTCGGGGATGATCTCGCCTGCGGCGGTCAGGCTGATCTTGGCCAGGGTCGGGCCGACCAGCTCGTACACCAGCACCGAGAAGAGCACCACGTTGCGCACCATGTGGCCATCGGAAAGCTCCGCAGCTTCGGCGGCCATGCCCAGCGCCACACCGGCCTGCGGCAGCAGGGTGATGCCCAGATACTTCTGGATCTTCTCGCTGCAGCGGGTGGCTTTGCAGCTGACATAGGAACCGGAGATCTTGCCCAGAGAGCGGGAAGCGATATAGACGGCACCAATGAGCAGAACCATGGGGTTTGCAAGGATGTTCAGGTCCAGCTCCGCGCCGGAGAGCACAAAGAACAGGATGTTTACCGGGCTTACCCAGCGGTCCAGGCGGTCCATCAGCTCATCGGAAGTGGGACAGATGTTGCAGAACACGGTACCGGTCATCATGCAGACCAGCAGCAGCGAGAAGCTGCAGTGGATGGGGCCGACCTTAAAGCTGACCATGGAAAGGCCCACCGTCAGCAGCACAAAGGCCACCGAAAGGCTCATGCGCTTGGAGCGGGAGTGGAAGTAGACCTCTAGCTGGTTGAGCAGCAGACCTGCCAGTGCGCCCAGACCCAGGCTGAGTACGATCTCCACCAGAGGCTCCAGAAGGATGCTGATGGGGTCGATGCGGCCCTGCTCCAGCGCGTTTGCGATGCCGAAAGAGGCCGAGAAGAGCACCAAACCCACGGCATCGTCAATAGCGACCACCATCAGCAGCAGGCGGGTCAAGGGGCCGCTGGCCTTGTACTGCTTGACCACCATCAGGGTGGCGGCGGGGGCTGTGGCAGAGGCGATGGCACCCAGCGTGATGGCGGATGCCATTGAGATGATATCCGGCCGGGCAAAGTGCAGGGCAACCAGAGCGATATCCACCAGCACGGTGGTGATAACGGCCTGCAGGATGCCCACAGTGACCGCCTGCCTGCCCATGCTCTCCAACGCGCTGAGCCGGAACTCGTTGCCGATGACAAAGGCGATGAAGCCCAGTGCCACCTGTGTGATGATGCCGTAGCTCTCGACCTGTGCAAGGCTTCCGAAGCCGAAGCCCCAGCCGCTCAGGCCCAGCCGACCCAGAAAGAAGGGACCCAGCAGAAGTCCTGCCACCAGATAAGAGGTGACGGCCGGCAGGCGGATCGCTTTCGCTGCACGGGATGCCAACAGGCCCGCAATGAGCGAAAGAGACATGCAGATGAGCAATTGCTCCATAAAATGAGATCCTCCTCAGAAATTAAGATACGTTAAAAAGTATATCTTATCTGAGGAGGAAAAGCAACATTTGTTAATTGAATTTAAAAATCTTCTGTGCAATGCGGTAACAGCCCAGCACGAGCTTGTCGCCCTTGGGAATCTTCAGGTTGGTCACGCCGCCAAAGCCGTAGCGGATGGAGCGGTAGACCCCGGCGCTGGTGTGTGCCTTGAGGTAGGCCCACAGTTCGTTCTCCTTCTGCTTGGCGGCGGCGCTGCCGTCCAGCAGAAGGAAGATGTCGCTGATGGCCATCATCATGGAGAGGTAGTGCAGCATATAGCTGCGCAGCTTCTTCTGGCCCTTGAGGGCATCCAGGTCCTGGCAGTCGATCATGTGGCGGGTCACCCGCAGCTGCTGATCCACCCGCTTGACCATCACACTCTCGTTCACGCTCTGGTCGGCCCGGCCGATGAAGTAGCGGTACAGGTCCAGATCCATATAATACATGCTCTTGACAAAGGGCAGGGGCTGGTAGACAAAGATGTTGTCCACATAGAAGGTGTGCTTGGGCAGCACCATGCCGCAGTCCCGCAGCACCTGTGTGCGGTACATCACCGAGTGCATCAGCAGGTTCTGGTCGGGCCGGAAGTGGCCGACATGCGTCCAGTTGAACAGCCGGTTCTGGGGGAACACGTTGGTGTAGCGCACGGTGTGGCTGGTGTTGTCCTCCACATGCTCGTAGACATAGTTGCAGATCATCAGGTCAGGCGCGGTGCCACGGGCAGTCAGCGTGTTCAGCTTGGCCAGCACGGTCCTGAGGGCTGCTTCGTCCAGCCAGTCGTCGCTGTCCACTACCTTGTAATACAGGCCGGTGGCGTTGCGGATGCCCTGATTCACGCCCTCGCCGTGGCCTCCATTCTCCTGATGGATGGCCTTGACGATGGTGGGATATTTGGCAGCGTACTCGTCGCAGATGGCGGAGGTGTCATCCTTGGTGGAACCATCGTCCACCAGGATGATCTCGGCCTGCTCCCCGGCGGAGAGCAGGGTCTCGATGCAGTGGCGCATATATGCCGCCGAGTTGTAGCACGGGACGGCGAAGGTGATCAATTTCTGAGCCATACAAAATACTCCTTTGCTCTTTTCCGGCAGATGCACAAGGCAGGGGCCGGGATGGAGATATGTACCCATATTATAGCATTTTTGTGCAGGAAATGCTATCGAACGTGGGAAATGTCAGAGATGTTTTACAATTATCCGGGGAGTTGTGGTATACTGATTGGGTTATAAACCTCTCAGGCCGCTTTACGACCAGCTCCCCTGGCAGGGGAGCCAAGACTTGCCTCTCCTACTGGGAGAGGTGGCATTGCGAAGCAATGACGGAGCGGTTTTGTATGGATAGGAGGAACCATGGAAAGTCCGCATAGTATTCTGAAAAAAGTCTTTGGCTACGACAGCTTCCGCTCGGGTCAGGAGGAGATCGTCTCCCGCCTGCTGGCCGGGCAGGATGTGCTGGCCGTGATGCCCACAGGTGCGGGCAAGTCCATCTGCTATCAGGTGCCGGCCCTGCTGCTGCCGGGCATCACCATCGTGGTCTCGCCGCTGGTGAGCCTGATGAAGGATCAGGTGGGGGCGCTGGTACAGGCCGGTGTGGCGGCAGCCTTCCTGAACAACAGCCTGACGGACAACCAGAAGGCTTTGATGCTCCGCCGCGCCCGGGAGGGGTGGTATAAGATCATCTATGTGGCTCCGGAGCGGCTGGAGATGCCGGGCTTCCAGCGGTTTGCGCAGGAGCGGGAAATCAGCATGGTCACGGTGGACGAGGCCCATTGCATCAGTCAGTGGGGGCAGGACTTCCGCCCCAGCTACCTGCGCATCAAGGCGTTTGTGGACAGTCTGCCCAAGCGCCCGGTGGTGGGAGCCTTTACGGCCACCGCCACAGCCCATGTGCGGGAGGACATCCGCACCCATCTGGAACTCCACACCCCCTACGAGGTGACCACCAGCTTCGACCGGCCCAACCTCTATTTTGCCACCCGCAGGGCCCTGCCCAGCGAGAAGCCCAAAGTTCTGCTCGACCTTGTACTCAGGGAGCGGGACAATGCAGGAATCATCTATTGCAGCACCACCAGGCAGGTGGACGAGACCACCCGCCTGCTGCAGAGCCGGGGAATCCGTGCGGCAGCCTACCACGCCAAACTGGATGCGGATACCCGGCGGCAGAATCAGGACGATTTCCTCTATGACCGGGTGCAGATCATGGTGGCGACCAATGCCTTCGGCATGGGCATCGATAAGCCAAACGTCCGGTTCGTGATCCATTATAATATGCCCAAGGATCTGGAGAGCTATTATCAGGAGGCGGGCCGCGCGGGCCGTGACGGGGAGCCAGCCCGCTGCACCCTGCTCTATTCCGGCACCGATGTGCGCACCATCCGGTTCTTCATCGACAAGGAGATGGAGGCTGACAACGGCCTGCCTGCGGATGTCAAGGCCGAAGCGGCACGCAAGGCAGAGGAACGGCTCAAGTACATGACCTTCTACTCCACCACGCCGCGCTGCCTGCGGGGGTATCTGCTGAGCTACTTCGGCGAGGCCGCGCCCCAGAAGTGCGAGAACTGTTCCAACTGTCTGCTGGCAGCACAGGCTGCCGAACAGGTGGAGGAGCAGGCGGCACAAGCCCGCCAGCGCGCCGCGGCCAGTGCAAAGCGGCTGGCCGCGGCCTCCCGCCGCCGTGCCGACGAGGATGCCCTCAGCGAAGCGGACGAGAAGCTGCTGGCGGCCCTCTATGCCCTGCGCAAGCGGCTGGCCGCAAAGCAGAAGCTCCCTGCCTATATGGTGTTCAATGATTCCACCCTCCGCCAGATGGCGCTGAAAAAGCCCCTGAGCGTGGAGGAATTGCTCAATATCCCGGGTGTGGGCGAGAAAAAGGCTGCCCGCTACGGGCAGGAGTTCCTGAGTGTCATTGAGGATATGGTAAGTTCAAGGTAACATAAAACAGAAAGGAAAAACCGGAAATGCCGCTCTGGGCTGAAAAGCTCGGGCGGCATTTCTGGTTTCGTCACTCTTTGACGGTCTCACCCTCTCAGTCTCGCTATCGCTCGACAGCTCTCTCGAAGGGAGAGGTGGCATTGCGCAGCAATGACGGAGAGGGCCACCCCCCATCCCAGTCAAACTACACTAAAAAATAGACTATATTTGTAACATATTCCGAACATGACAAAAACACTTGATTTATATGTAGGGGGGGGGGGTATAATAGGATGTACAAGAGCACCTCCACAAAACAGAAGAATTGGCAAACCAGCCGGAAGGCTGCGACGCAAAGCTAAAGGGCCCAGACCGGGCAACCAGCTGCACTTCCCAAGAAGTACATCCACAGCGCCACACCAGCCTTTCGGGGCAGGTGCGGCGCTTTTTTACGTTTGCGGTGGGTGCAATACACATTTGGGGTAGACTCTAAAGGAGGAATCACAATGAAACTCAAACGACTTGTCAGCGCCATTCTGGCCGTTGGCATGGCTTTGACAATGCTGCCCACGGCGGCGTTTGCGGCAGATACGTCCAAGTATGTCACAGATTTGAATTTTGAAGCCAATGGTCAACCCGTTTTGGAAGGCAAAACCACAGAGGTGTCAAATTCTTCTTCTCCTGCAAATCCGACCTATAAGGCAACAAATTCAACTTGGAGTTGGAGTTACAGTGGCGGAAGCTATAAACTTGATTTTGTGAACAACACTATATTTAATCCAATCAATGGTTCACCCGAGACTGTGCCTTGTGCGGTTCGCAATAGCGGCACCATCGAGGGCGGTAATTTTGAACAGATCGTGTTCAACCTTTCAACTGGTGTAATAAATGGTGGACACTTCACTAAAGTTGAGGGACGTACTACATATAACAGTAACGGCCAACCCACTGGCAGCGGAATTGTTACCGGCGGATATATTCACACTTATTTTTCCAATGAAGGTCAGTGGGGCGGTGCTGGTGCAAAGCTTAATGGCGGCATTGTCTATGGTAAAGTAGATATGCGGGAGGGCATCCTGCAAAGCGGCATCGTATGCAATATTCCTGATTCCTCGAAGGTTCAAGTCAGCGACTATCAGACCTTTACCGCAGAGGGCGGCAAAATCATCCCTGTTGTTGCAGGTGATACTGTACCAACAGATGTTCAGTTCAACGGCAAGGTTTATATCGTCGGTAATGAGAATATTATGACCCGGAAGTTCACTGTCGAACCTGCATCTCCCACATTCGTCAAATGGGATTTGAGCGAAGCTGGCAACGCAACCATTAACGAAGATCCTACTACACACGTTCTGACCGTTACCCTGCCGGAAAACAGCACCAGTGCCGGTGATGTGACCATTAAGGCAGTCGTGGAACCCGTTGACCTTGAAGTTGGTATTGTAGATGGCGAGAAGGTTCCCGTTTATGCGGGCAAATTCTACGAGGGCAGCGATCTGGACGGCTGGTTCTTTGACCGCAAAAACGAAACCCTGACTGTTTATAAAAACGGTTCTGTTGACCTTGGCAATGCAGAGGTTGACTGGGCAGTAGATAACTTCGGCAAAATCGAAGGCGGCATCTTTGATTATAAGGATGACCTGAAAGATGTACTGACCAACGAAGAAGGCGGCGTTATTGATGGCGGCACCTTCAACGTAAAAGTCCGCAACTACGGCACGATTGAAAACGGTACTTTTAACAATACTGTTTACAACAATAACATTACGAACGGCGGTGTCTTCGTGGGCCGCTTTGCCAACACTCCCACTCAGGTAACGCTGCCTGATACCAGCATTGCCATTACCGCACGAGGCACTACGAACGGTGGTATTTTCAGCCGTGGCGCAAACTTTGATACACAGGATGTAAAGGTCAGCTGGATCACCCTGAACAACTGCACTGCCAACGGCATCTCCGGCATGGTGGGCGTTGTGGGCAACCAGACCCTGAACGTGGAAGCAGATGCAACCTCCTGGATCGGCTGGGAAGTCACTGCCGACCCGAGCTATGAAGAAGCAATCATCAAGCAGGTGGGCAATACCACTGCATTTGACCTGACCTTGAACGGCGACGACGAGTGGAGCGTTACCCTGACCGCACAGGTCAAGGAAGGCTACTACCGGATGAGCCTGACCGATGGCACCGCCACCAATGCCGACGGCACAGAGATCACCTCTGCCAAGGCAGGCGATACCGTCAAGCTGACCGCTGCCGATGCCCCGGAGGGCATGGTGTTCGACCGCTGGGAGATCTCCCCTGCGGATGTGGCTCTGACGCTGGAAGAGGGCGGTTTTGATTCCCATGCCGCCACTGCAAGCTTCAAGATGCCTGCACAGACTTTGAGCATCCGTGCGATGTACCGGATGGCCGACCAGCCCGAGGAACCCAACGTTCTGGGCACCGTTGCCATGGTGGCAACCGCCGGTGTGGGCGCTGCTGTGGTTGGTTATACCGGCTACATGATCGGCACCGAGCTGTATCTGAACACTGTCCTGCCCGATGGCGTGGCTATCCCGCAGAACACCGCCGAACTGGCAAAGCTGGTCTGGACTGAAGCCGGAAAGCCTGCCCCCGCCGCTGTGATGGCTCCCGATGCCACCGATGAACAGAAGGCTCTGACTTGGGCCATCGAGAACCAGCTCATCTCCGCCGATAAGGCCGCAGACGCTTCTGTGAGCCGCTGGGAAGTTATCCAGACTTGGAATAAGGCGCAGGAGATGAAGGGGTAAGATATCCTTCGTACAACCTCTCAGTCGCCTGCGGCGATAGCGTACGGGTTGCGGCTCCCAGCGTCCGCTTCGTGCAAAGTTTTGCACTCGCGTCCTGCTGGCCGCTGCCCCAACAACTCCTCCCTGCTTCCGCCACTGGCGGCGGTCGTCGTCGTTGCCTTACTAGGAGAGGTGGCATTGCGCAAGCAATGACGGAGAGGGTGAGGATGCTGACCAATCAAGCCATTCACTGATTATATTCCCAAAACCGGAAATGCCGCCCTGAGCCGTAAAAAGCTCAGGGCGGCATTTCTGGTTATTTGCGGTTTTCTTTACATGGTGTGTGTCGCAAAGACTTTTTCGTCCTCCCACCAGACGGGGGCCTTTGCGGCAAGGCTCTTGGGAACATCCAGAAGCCGCTGGTTGGAGCTGCCCCGGAAGCGCAGGGAGATATCGTGCTGGGCTTCCACAAAGCGGCCGTCCACCAGAACATCCAGCAGGCTCAGCAGCTCATCTGTGACCTCACAGCGGGCCGGGCAGGGAACACTGCCGGTCAGCTGCTCCCAGGTGTAGCCGGAATAGCACCAGACGCTCTTATCCGGGTACAGCGCCCTGAAGTTGCGAACAAAGGGCAGCAGTTCCCGCTGATTCTCCGGCTCAAAAGGCTCACCGCCCAGCAGGGAGATGCCTGCAATATAGTCGGGCTGGCAGGATGCAAAGATCTCGTTGCGCACGGCCTTGTCGAAGGGCTGACCGTACCCGAAATCCCATGCCACCTCGTTGAAGCAGCCCGGGCAGTGGTGCCTGCAGCCCGAAACAAAGATGCTGGTGCGCACCCCCGGCCCATTGGCAATGTCGTAATACTTGATTGTTGCGTAATTCATCACAGATGCAGCACCCGATCCTTGATCTCCTGTGTCCGGCCCTGGTTCCAGAACTGGGTGCCGATATAACCGCAGGTGCGGCGGGCAACGTTCAGCTTGTTCTGGTCACGGTTGCCGCACTTGGGGCACTCCCACACCAACTTGCCGTCATCCTCAACGATCTTGATCTCGCCGTCGTAGCCGCAGCACTGGCAGTAATCGGACTTGGTGTTCAGTTCGGCGTACATGATGTTATCATAGATGAACTGCAGCACGCTTATCACGGCCTCCAGATTGTCCTGCATGTTGGGCACTTCCACATAGCTGATGGCACCGCCCGGGGACAGCTTCTGGAACTCGCTCTCAAACTTGAGCTTGGTGAAGGCATCAATGGGCTCCGAAACATGGACGTGGTAGCTGTTGGTGATATAGTTCTTATCGGTGATACCGGGCACGATGCCGAACCGCTTCTGCAGGCACTTGGCAAACTTGTAGGTGGTGGATTCCAGCGGGGTGCCGTAGAGAGAGTAATCCATGTTCTCGGCCTTCTTCCACTCGGTGCACTTGTCGTTCATGTGCTGCATCACGCTCAGGGCAAAAGGCTTGGCACCGGCATCGGTGTGGCTCTTGCCGGTCATATACTTCACGCACTCATACAGACCAGCGTAGCCCAGGCTGATGGTGGAGTAGCCGCCAAAGAGCAGCTTGTCGATCTTCTCGCCCTTCTTCAGGCGGGCTAGTGCGCCGTACTGCCACAGAATGGGGGCGGCATCGCTGGGGGTGCCCATCAGGCGCTGATGGCGGGCCTGCAGTGCCTTGTGGCAGAGAGCCAGGCGCTCGTCAAAGATCTTCCAGAACTTCTCGAAGTTGCCGCCGGAGGAAAGGGCTACATCCACCAGATTGATGGTGACAACACCCTGATTGAAGCGGCCGTAGTATTTGGGCTTGCCGGTCTCGGGGTCCACATAGGGAGTCAGGAAGCTGCGGCAGCCCATGCAGGTGTAGCAGTGGCCCTCGCCGTTTTTGTCCACCTTGAGCTCAAGCATCTTCTTCTCGGAGATGTAGTCGGGCACCATCCGCTTGGCAGTGCACTTGGCGGCCAATTCGGTCAGGTAATAATAAGGAGTGCCGGGGCGGATGTTGTCCTCTTCCAGCACATAGATCAGCTTGGGGAAGGCGGGGGTGATCCAGACACCAGCCTCGTTTTTCACGCCCTGATAGCGCTGGCGGATGGTCTCCTCGATGATGATGGCAAGGTCGGCCTTTTCCTGCGGGTTGCGGGCTTCTCCCAGATACATGAACACGGTGATGAAGGGGGCCTGACCGTTGGTGGTCATCAGGGTCACGACCTGATACTGGATGGTCTGGACACCGCGGTTGATCTCGTTGCGCAGGCGGCGCTCCACGATCTCCTTCTTGCGCTCCGGGGTAACGTCCAGCCCTTCCATCTCCGCTTCGACTTCAGCGGCGATCTTCTTGCGGGAGACATCCACAAAGGGAGCCAGATGGGTCAGGCTGATGCTCTGGCCGCCGTACTGGTTGGATGCCACCTGCGCAATGATCTGGGTGGCAATGTTGCAGGCGGTGGAAAAGCTGTGGGGCTTTTCAATATAGGTGCCGGAGATCACGGTGCCGTTCTGCAGCATATCCTCCAGGTTGACCAGATCGCAGTTGTGCATGTGCTGCGCAAAGTAGTCGGAATCGTGGAAGTGAATCAGGCCCTCATTGTGTGCCTTGACGATCTCCGGGTCCAGCAGCAGGCGGGCAGTCAGGTCTTTGGAGATCTCACCAGCCATATAGTCACGCTGGACGCTGTTCACGGTGGGGTTCTTGTTGGCGTTCTCCTGCTTGACTTCCTCGTTCTGGCACTCGATCAGGCTGAGAATGCGCTCGTCGGTGGTGTTGGTCTGGCGCTTCAGGCTCTGCACATAACGGTAGGTGATATAATGGCGGGCTACATCGTGGGCCTGAATGTCCATCAGCTTGTTCTCCACCATGTCCTGGATCTCCTCCACGCTCACGGCACGGTTCAGCGCCTGGCACTGCTCCGTGACATCGTTGGCGATGGACAGGATCTGCTCCTGGGTCAGGCTGCTCTTGCGGCTGACCGAATCGCTGGCCTTGGTGACCGCAGTGATGATCTTGGTGATATCAAATGGAACTTCCGAACCGTTGCGCTTGATGATCTTCATAGTGTTCCTCCGTCGTTCTATCTGTGTGCAGTTCAAACGGGTGCCTCTTTCGCAAGAGGCACCCGCAAAGCAGTCTTGGGATGCGTTCGATTGATGTGATTCTATGATATCACTATTTAGTGATATGTCAATGGAGAAACCACTACATTTTGTGTTTTGGCGGTTTCGCCAAAATTGAGCCGAGAATCTTGGAGCAAAATTTGGGGCCAAAGCTCTTGACAAACTGTGCAAGGAAAGTGTTTGCATTCCGGGGCGTAATATCCACGGCGGTGTATACTTCTCTGGAAGTTTGGATAGAACAATACCTTATTATATAGAGAAAAATGACCTCTGAGGTCGCCGCAGCCTCTGCGTCAAGGAACGTGTAAATTGCAGTTGAAAAACTAGTCAAAAAGTCAAAGACGCAAAAAGAAACGAAAAAAATGAAAAAAGGGGTTGCCAAACGTGTCGGGATATGGTATTATACTTGAGCGCCAAGGGCCGCCGGAAAGAATGACTTCTGAAAGCGGC
>OGYV01002583.1_pt1 | contig 11561 bp, 7 predicted proteins | sample 1576651 | NCBI WGS metagenome assembly OGYV01 (sample SAMEA3541570, study PRJEB24748) | human gut metagenome | biome: human gut; feature: human-associated habitat; material: faeces | place: China | collected 2012
AGTCTGCGGACGCTCCGCTGCGGCAGGCTGTTAAAGAGTATAATGAACCTATGCTTCGGGAGCTTCTTAGTGCCAAGGATCAGGTCAACGAGTATCTAAAGGCCTCGCAGAATTTTGTTTCAAAAGGCATAAAAAATGATTATGGTACCACAGAAGAGGACAAAAAGATTGCTGGCACAATCAATAGCAATCCAACTCCGAATACAGATGCAATACGTGTAGTCAGCGAATTTTTTGAAAACTGGGAATATGGCTTGGGATGGCTGGATGCACCAAACAAGCGCAGCAAAAAGTTGCCCTATCGCGTAATTCGCCACCTGTTCTTCCTCATTTTAGGCCTGAATGACCCGCTGTATGGTTCTGCGGAGGATATGCGGACGCTGCTGATTCAGCTTGGCTTTGCACTTGGAATGAAGAGTACCGAAATTGATACGTTGCTGAAAGACAGTGGCCTAGCGGGAATCGACTACAAGGCAAACGAAATCATTCTGGCTTATGCGGCGGATCATTTCAAAGAAAACGCCTATCTCCACGCCCGTGCCCTGCAAAAAATTTATGAAGTACAAAATCAAACAGCCCCGCAGAGTGAAGAAGACAAGGTTGACACGGTAGAGTTAAAGCAAACAGCATTCTACAGATATAATTACATAAATTCCGGATGGAGCGAACTACAACCTTCTGATTTTTTGAAGCAGTGCAAAGAGGATAACATTGCCTGGCGGCGTGTGCAGGATCTGATTAACCCGCCAAAACAGCGAAAGAAAAGCAGTCTTGAAGCTAAAGCAGCCAACGAAGAGTTGCAAGAAAGCTCCAAAAAGATGACCAATATCGTCGTTTACAGCAGCCAGCTGTTTGAGGTACGGAAAATTCTCATTAACCTGTATTTACAAGCGAAAATCCGAACCGCGGGCAGTGATGCCGAAAAAACGGTATACAAGGAACAATATGATAGAATTGATCACGCTTACGGGAATAAACTTTTGAGCTTGGACCATGACACGAGCTTTAAGGAGGGAATCAGAGGCTGGCAAGAATTTTTGCAGTGGAATGAAGAAATAAAAGATTCTATGCTTGCAAAACTTGTTCCGCTGTACCCTTACGAAGAGCTTAGCATGATTCAAAATGGTAAGAACGATGGCGTAAGTGAACGACAACAGCTTAATAACCGTATAAAATATGCAGAAGCCTGTCTACAGGGAGGCAAATGGCTTTTGAGGGATGATTTTCTCCGCCTTGCCTTTCTGGACTATCTCGTCACGGAGCCGCCGAAAAATTTCGATAAAAAAGAACCTATGGAAATCATTCGGGATTTTGCCAACAGGGAAGGCCCTATTCTGGAACGTTGTCGTCTGAAACCGTACGATCCCGATAAGGATGCCCTGACGCAGGATTTTGTGAGAGCTGCAGAAAATATTTAAAGAAATCATGGACACACAGCCGCCCGGTGGTATCTGATACGTTCCCTATATAGCTTTCAGTGTTTTATTTCACTGTTCGCTATATAGGGAACATACCAGATACCACCGGGCGGCTGTTCATTTTCAAGAGTGCATATGTGGTTAAATTGCGAATTTAATCAAATTCCACCCTTTCAGATAACTCTTTAATACGCCTTTTCATTATAGATATAGTTTCTTCATATTTGTCGCTGTCAATAGCAGAACGCAATTTTTCAAAAGCATTTAATCCTTCATAACCAAAATGCAAAGCACTTTTGAAGTCATTACAATCTTCTTTAATGCAGGATATTGCATATAGTATCGATGCGTACCAGGTTTTTGCACCGATCAAAGCATCGCTATTTGCCAGCTTCATTGCATCAGGAAGGAGTTGCTCATAGAAATTTAATGCATGTTCTATACCTCCGACTTGTTCATATACGTCTGCAAGTTCAGAACTACTTTTTATATATTGTATTACATAAGTAAACAAATTACTTTCATTTATAAAATTTTTACTTATTGAATAAGCCTCTTCAAAAACAGATTTTGCCTCATCAAGCAATCCCTGCTCTTTTAAAATGCGCCCCTTTTTAATTAAGCATATAACAAGCCATTTTCTGTTTTCTAATGACGGCTCTTTCGTTATAAGTTCTTGTGCTAAAGTGATTGCATGTTCTTCCATTCGCAAAACTTCTTTCGATTCTTTTAAAGCCTCCACTTTTGTATGCAAACTAATCATAAGTCTATACTTGTTTTCTAAAGAATCATTTTCCTCAAGTAGTTGTTTTCGTACAGATAGAATTTTATTATATTTTACAATAGCGCTTTCAATTTTTCCCTCTTGCTCGTCAATACTTGCAAGGCCATTCAGGCAATCACAATATGAATCGTAGACGGATTTTAATTTGAATCTTTTAAGAAGAATACTTGCGATTTCTAGTCCTGTTTCATAGTGAATACGCGAATCATTTAATTCATTTTGCGCTCGAAAAATATCTCCTGCTGTAGCGTGTGATCTTGATAGGATTAATGCATTCGATGCAGGAGAATCTTCTTTGAGTTCGTTTAGAACAATGCTTCTTTTTATATAACTTTCTGCAGACTGATAACACCCTTTCCAACATTTTATGTTCGCTAGACATTCTAAGATATATGCTTCAATCATTTTGGCATCGTCTATCATTGAATGTTCTGAAATTGTGAGGGCTGTACAATATACATTTTCCGCTTCACTATATTGGGAAAGATGTCTATGATACTCACCAATATGTATAATTCGCCACACAAAGTCATAACTTGAAAACAATCTATTCATTTTTTCCTTTGCAAGCGGAAGTTTTGTAAGTTGAATAGTTTCCCAATAGGTCAAACTTTGTATGGAGTCTTCAAAAATGGAGAACAGCTCCGCCGTCAGCTTCTCCGCACCGTCCTTCGGAGAGCAGAAATAAACGTTTTCGCCTGCGCCGCGGGTCAGCCACTCGCGCACAAAGGCATGATCAAAGACAAGAGTTTCTTCGTCAAACTCGTTCTTTTCAACGCGCAGCAGAACCTTCAGGCGGGCGCGGAAGTCCGCCAGATCGTTTTCGCCCCAGTGCATCACGCGGCGCAGCGTCTCGGAGGGCAGCGGCGCGGGTGCGCCCAGGATGCAGCTGATAGCGGGCCGCCAGAAGGACCGAAAGTCGCTGTCATTGAAAAACCAGCTAAACCAGCGGGTAAACACTGCATCCAAGCCGTCCGGGTATTCCTCGGTGGCCCCCAGTGTGCCGCGGCTGCGCAGCAGGTCGGTTAGCATCTGTGCATACAGGAAGATACCCTGACTGCGGGCCGTCATCCGCTCCAGTGCGTCGGCCCATTGCGGGTCGTCCCCAAACCTCGATTCCAATTCAAACCGATAATAGTCCTGGATGTCCTGCAAATTATCTTTGCTTTCGCTGCCAATCTCGATGCGGTATGCCCCTTTTGTGTAAACCGAAATAGCCGGAATGTCCCGCGCCACGATCAGGATGCGCAGCCAGTCCGGCAGGCTGCCCGAAAATTCATACAGCGTTTTGGCTAGCACGTTATTTTCCGGGCTGCCGCACTCGTCCAGGCCGTCCAGCAGAATGACCATCCGCTCGTGGTTTCCATCGACGGACAGGCTGAGCGGCTTGCTGATAAGCTGCTCAAACAGTTCTTTCTCGCTCAGGCGCTCCACCGCGGCGCGGTCCTCGGGCAGATGCAGCATCAGGCTCTGGCGGTAGGCCGACAAACGGCAGGCCAGTAAGTACGCAACCGTCTGGATGATAGTGCGCGGGTCATTAAAGGTGTTCATATCGCTGCTGCAGAACAGCGCCGCTGCTACACTGCCGTTGTAGTGAGTAAAGTGTGCGGCGTAGGCGCTTTTACCCACACCGGGGGCACCGGTCAGCAGGCAGGTGCGCGGGGCGCTGTCATCCTGCAGCCATCGGCTGACGGCTGCATCCACCCATTCACGTCCGATAAAAGCATTGCGGAGCAGTTTTTCCTGACGACTGGTACTGTAATAAACGGTCAGGCGTTTTTTCAGCTCCGTGATTTGCCCGCTGAACTCCCGGTTTTCCTTGCTTTCCAGCACGGCGTACAGCTCCGCCATTTTGGCATCAAACCACGGCTGAAACACGTCTTCCCCAGAATCCAGCTTCTCTTTCCAGCCTCTCATATCCAGCCACTGTTTATGGCTGACTGATGCCGGAGGGTTGACATCTTCCAACAGGATGCTGACAATATTTCCACCCTTGACACCCACAGAGATAGCTAGCTCATCCAAGCAGACACCTTTTTCCCGCATGGAATACTGCGACAAACAGGCGACAACAGAACCACTCTTCTCAATCCCGTTTGCAATACGCTCCCGCCAATCGTTGCCGAAGCAAATCCGGCGCTCATCAAACCACGGGTCATGGCCGCGATCTTTTAGCGCTTGATAGATACGGCGGCAGATTTCACTTTCCTTGTGCCCATAAGAGATGAATAGCCGCATGGGCACAAATTCCGCAGGTTCCTGCTGCGGCATGAACCGATGCCCGCACGCACCGCACAGGCAGCTGCCGTCTTGTTTCTGGAACACGTCTTCACTCCCGCATTTCAGGCATTTTAAATTCATCACTTTTTCCTCCTACGGTGAAAACAGAGCTTGCATTGATATTCCATATACAAACAAGTATGTTTGATGGTATGAGAATTCAAATCGCAGCTTATGTTAATCGTCTATGAAATATTGAAGTGTTCCTTTAATTTTGTTCGAAGGTCATCATCGATTTGTTCCGACCCACTTAAAAGAGTAAGAGGGCCAGCGATTTCTTCTGCAAGGCAGTTCTCTCCATGTAGGAAATTTTCTTGGAGAAGATACTCAACAGGATAAATGTTTAGACTTGCTGCGCAATAATCCGACTTAAAAGCCTTTCGATTTCTGAGAAAAAACTCTTGATCGTGGATTACAAGCGAAAATACAAGGTCATATTTTAAAGCTGCCACGGAAACAGATGCACCGAGAAATTCCATATCGGCCCTTCCATCTTGCAGCATCGCACAAAGCTCCTCGGCATAGACGGAATCTAACGCTGCATCTGACAGGGAGGCATGCTCCGGTTTATCGTATTTTGAATCTCCAAATTTATCTCCGTTGCTCGTTGTTTCGTTAAAGAGTTCTCGCACATATAGATGCAGAATTGTTCGGAAAAAATCGAAATTCTGCTCTTGAATATTTCTGTCGTTTTCTGCAGCTTCCGGCTCATCAAAGATTCGGAAACCACCGCATGGAGCAAACTGATAAAATCCGGGCTGTTCCCGAGCGTGCTCAGAACGTTTTACGACAGGAATCCAAAGATGGTTTCCGTCTGCAAAACGGCCTGTATTTCTGTCGCGGCGCTTCATAGGATCTTTTACAGGGAATAGTACCATAAGCTGGATACCTACTGCAGAAGCTCGCGCTGCTCCACGAAAAATAGCTGAGGCTGGATCACCTTTAACTGCAGCATGAATGGATGTGCGCAGTGGACTGTTCTGCGGGGTCAGCGTTCTCTCTTGTGATTCATAGAGTTTTTCTAATTCGTCCCGGAGAGTCAAAGTTGAAAAAACATTCGCCTCGTCCGGACCAACGTACATTTTTAAACCGTTGATTTTTCTGTTCTCGCTCAAAACTACTTCATCATTCATGAAGTCAAAAAACTTATATGGCATGACGGTGTTGCAGAAACGTTGTGGATGTGACTGCTTCAACTCGTGTAGAAAATTCTCATCTATGGGCATTGTTGGGCCATAAAGAAGTTCACTATGTTCCGTTATTGAAAAGTCGAGTGATTCACGGTCGAAGCCCCGCACAGAGTCATCACTAAACAAAACGCCATCCGGAAATTTTTGGCCATTGTATTGCACAAAAGGAAACTCTTTGTACATGCCCTCAAAAAGACGAACAGCAAAGTCAATGTAATCTTTCTGCGTAATGAGATATGCTTTACTAATTTCCTGTGGGGATATATCAAATGCTCCAATAACATCGTTGATGGTGATAGTTCCATCGTAGTGTGGCTGCACGCGTAGAGACAGTTCTTTACCAAGGCGCTCCAATAAGCTGATTTCTATTGTGTCAATAACACTAAATGTTTCCGGATAGTTATCATCACGTGTGATCTCCTGTAATGCGGGAATTTGATTAATATTTTTTATCAGTTCGTTAGAGATATAAGGATAGATACGCGGCCTTCCACTCGTCTTGCTGTAACTGTCACGAGCCACTTGAAATTCATGGAAAGTGTAGTTGCCTACAGTATTTTTGAAGATAACAATAAAAACATCTGAATTCCGGATTTCTTCATCAATTGTTTTCTGATTTCTCTTCAACCATTCTTCGGTCATCTGCTCACATCGAAAAAGTTTAAGTTCAGTATTAAATCGCTTGAAAATGGGATTCCATACTGCCAGAATTTTATTCTGCAGTTTGTCCCGTTCTTCCTTTGTATCATCTATGGACGATGCCAAAAAGATACGAATAATCTTATGAGCTTTTACTTCTTGCATTTACAAATCCTCCGCCTTTGTGTTTAGCAAAGCACACGTAAGAACTTCAACGGCTTCAGCTACAATTTTATCACTGCACACAATCATTTCCAAGGCACAAGCTCCTTTATTATCTGCGGCATGCAGTAAATCGTATTCGATATGTACACTGTAATCATTATCGAGTACAAGTTTTGCGTATCTGAAAGTGTTATTGAGTTTGTTAATGCCAGAAAGCAACTGCGCCTCATGCGCTTTATCGCTTTCGACAAGATTAAATACATAAAAACTTAGATCATCATAATCTTTATTGGAAACCATGTAAAGCGTGTAAGGTCTTCCGCTTTTACACTGAGATGTCACCGAAATGCAGGATCTACTTTCATCTTCCTTTTCTGTGTAGTGAATTTTAAAATCATCAAGAAAGCTTTTGATCTCAGAAATCGTTTTTGTCATCAGAGAACACTCCTTTTCTGCGCAAATTTATTTTGTGGATTCATTGTACTTTATCAGGAGTAGGGTGGGCAACGAATGCGGAGAGAAAAAACTACAGATGCCGTCTCAAAATCGGCGAAACATACCGCTGCAGATCTGCCTGTTCCAGAGTGGGCAGCAGACTGCGCAAAACGTGGCGCTCTTTTTCGGTGATTTTCCCGTTAATAGAAAGATTTTCAGTGATAACACGCACTGTGTGCAGTTTGGCATAGTGGCGGAAATAGCGTTCGCGGTCCTCCGGCGGGATGGTGTCAAGTCTGCGCTGAACAATGCTGCGGTAAAAAGGGCTGTCGGCGTTTTCGGGTATACCGCAGTCATCAAGAAACAGTTGCAGGCTGTCTTTTTGCTGCGGCGTTGCCGGGGCGGGAAAAATACGGTTTTCAAAATAGGCAAACAGAGTGTTTTCCATCGTTTCAAGCCTCCATGTGCTGATTCTCGGCGGCTTTCCTTTCCGCCAATTTATTTAAAATCTTATTTGCCTCCTGCATGGCCTCGCGCCGCGCGGCGACGTCCGGGGATTCGGATGCTTTGTCCAAGCACTCAGCAAACTTCGAATAGGTCCCAGGGGCCAGTGATTCCATTGCGTTACGGATATTGGCACTGCCGCCGTAAAAATCTTCCCGAACAGCATCGCGGCCCAATATTTCGGAAAGGCTCGCGGCAGCCTCGGTGGCAAAAGGATATACGCCCATAGCCCGTGCCATCGAAAGATCTTCTACGGAAAGTTTGTCCTCGGTGAGATACTGCGTTATGCCTTCGTTCAGGTTTTTGCCGAAGTCACGGCAGACAAGATATTCTCCGTCGCGATCCACTATGTACTCCTTGTCGCGTAAACCTACCAGAACCGTGTAGAGCGTGCTGTTGTGATGCTTTTCTGCGACCTCGCTGTGGTAGGATGCCATGTGCTCATGCTCGTGCAGGGCTGTTACCCGCATCATCTCCGGTGTGCCGCGGACAAGCTCGATGGTCGTCTCGCCGTTTTCAAAGTGGTGCGTGCCGTAGATGCCGTCCCCATTGTAGGGCACGATGGAAACGGACTCTTTCCGCCCCTCCATCCGGGCGAGGCTGTCCGGTGGCATATATGTGCTGTCATCCTCCAAAATACGGTCAATCGCCTCATCGCGCAGTTCTGCGGCCTCCTTGACTTCCGGAAGCTCCAGGGAAGGCGCGTTGGTGTCTGTGATTGTAAAATCGTCGGTTTCCTCAATGGCAAAGCCGTCCGGCAGGAATTCACTACTGCTGTTGGAAGTTTCTGCTCCCTCAAGGGTGTCGGAAAGGGAAATTCCCTCAGATGCTGAATCCAGGGTTTCGGTGCTGGTGTCATTGGACTCCGAAAATTCACTCATTGTCTCTGTACCACTCTTTCTGATATGTTCGAACGATGACACGCGCCTGCTGCTCCGGGATGCCCGTGCGGTTCAGCAGCATCCCCAGCAGGCAGAGCCGCACCGAGAAGCTTGCCTTTACGCCGCATTTGCTCAGAAGGCGGTTCATAGCGCGCGCAATCCAGACGCCATCCAACGGATCGGCGGTCATGCAGGCGGAAAGTTCATACAGCTCCGCGACGGAAACCCGGTCAAGCAGCGGTTCGACAAGACCTTTGCGGCAGCGAGCCCCACAGCCGCAGAGTAGGCAGGACGGGTTGACGTTATGGCTTCTGGCAGGCTGGCTGACCTGCAGATGAACCAGGCCGCGTTCACCGCGGATCGCCAGCAATGCCTCACCCTCCTGTAAAGTTTGGATTTCACGGCGCTGGCGCTCGGTCATGTTCATGGCGTCGGCCATCAGGCTGCGGTCCTGCGCGCCGTCCAGTGCATGAACCAGCTTGATGCGTGTCAGCGCCGGGATGCCCTCAGCCAATGCGCTCGGCCTCTGATCACTGATTAAGATACTGACACCAAAAGCACGTACCTCCGCCAAAATCTTTTCCAGAAGGCGATTGTTGGACGCTGCAATCCCACTCTCGTCAGATGTTCTGGAAAATGTTGCGTGTGCTTCCTCAACAACGACAATCTGTTTCAGTTCAGGGGTTTCGTTTTGTTGCATGAAATAACGTTGCAACCGAAACAAAATCATACTTGTTATAAACGCCGCTGTCTGCTCCGAGAAATCGGACATTTCTATAACGACGGGGCCGCATGTCAAATCTTTTGCCGTCAGACCGCTGCGCTGACTGAAGAGTGCGGCAAACGTGCCGGTGCAAAGTTTGCGCAGACGCATTTTTGCAGCAGCAGTGATATTTTGCCTGACTTCCGGGCCGTAGCGGCCGTTAGTCTGCATCCATGTGTCGATATTGTCAATGCAATCCTGCAGAGTCGGCCACGGGCGGTGCGGATCACAATGCGAAATGTCGCTGCATCGCCAACCCTTTTGGAGGTAGGTGTATTCCAGAACACCCTCCAGAACCTCCGGCAGTGGGTGCTCGCCGCCGGCAGCAGCGCATAAGGCTTCTATTACAGCGGCGATATGTTCAGAAACCGGGGTCATGGTTTCCGGCTCAAGAGGATTGAGACGAAGCGGAAGGCTATCCATGCCAGATCCATATACCTTCAACGTAGGAACGTCGCTTTTCATGGCGGCATACTCTTTTTTTGCCCCCTCGATGACGAGGAACGGAACCCCTTTCCTGTGCGCATCCGACAGAAGCGTCTTGATTGTGGTCGTTTTGCCGCTGCCTGCGCCGCCGGCCACCAGCATGTGCCCCAGCATATTCTTCTGCGAAAGTCGTACAGGTTCTCTCGTTTCAAATGCAGTCCCAATTTGAAGAGAGAGACCGCTTCCATGGAACGGCTCAACTGCCGAGAAAAGCTGCTCATCACTCTGCCCTTCCAGCCAGAAACCGGGATAACTGCGGCTGGGCGGTGTACAGGCCTGTGCTGCATCCTGCAGGGTGTTCAAGCTGACGAGGTGCAGAGCCTTATCCTGTTCCACCGCAGCGGGGATGGACAGGGGCCTGACCGTGGATGGCAGCGTAAACCAGCGCACCGGCTCAAAGGCGGTCTCCGCATTTTCAGACTGCATTGCACCGGCCAGCAGCGCCAGAAGCCGCCGGTATTGTTCCTGTGAGGCTGCGCCAAAGCGGATGGCCGTATAAGCAAAACCGGTCCCACGGTTTTTGCGAAGGTGCTCCACTTCTTTTTCCAGGAATGTGACCGCCTGCGGAACACTGCCAACCGGTTTTTGTATCACACGGCGGGTGGCGCTGCCGCTGACATAGTCCGCGGTAGCGCAGGCGCGCAGCTGACCCAGGAGTGCCAGGTCTTTCTGCAAAAGCTGATCGACGCTCCTGTCCGACAAAGGCAGACAGAGAACCGCAAGATAGCCGTTTGTCAGGGCGTGATCGGCGGCAAGGGTATCCGCAAGGCGTTCGGTGCGCAGTGTGCCAAGCAGGATCCCGTTCATCGGGTACGCCGCAGGGAAGAATCCGGGCTCCGCCTCCATACGGCAGCTGGGCAGGAGCGTGGAAAAAGCTGTGGGCTGTGCGCTGCCGTACAGCAGGGAGAGTTTTGTTCCACTTTTTTGCAGATAAAAAACCGCGTCGCTGCCATTCACGGAGGCCGTGCGCAGCCAGTGTGCAGCAGCCTGCAAGGGCAGTGCTTCGTCCTTTTGCGGGTTCTCGGTCAGACGCCACCCGCAAAGGCGGCTCCAGCTTTTCACCTGTGGCTCGATGGCCTGGGCCGTGTCAAGTCCATCGGTAGAAAGCCCGTCAAGATAACGATTGTTTTTGCGGCGCAGGAGCTGATCGGCTGCCTGTGCGGCGCGGTGGAAGTCATCTCTGTACATAAAGCACACCACTTTCTTCAAAAATTATCTTTTGTGCGGCAGGCATGCGCTGATAACGATACCGATACCGATCAGGATAAGAATATTACCGCCAAATGCGCTCAACAACTTCCAGAGCAGCCCCAACAAAGCAACGATAACCCCCAGCGCCCAGGATAGGATTGCACCCGAGGCGACGAAGTTGACGGCTGCTGACACAAAGTAGATGGCCAGCAGCGCCAGGATCAGGCTGAATACGCGGACAAACAGTGCCGGAACCTGCAAACCGGGCCGTACGACGCTGCCCGTAGTCTTGTCCAGAATTTTTTTGGCGATGCGGCGGTCTTTTCCACCTTTGCAATGAATTTCCAGCTCATCTCCGATGGATAGCCTCCCTAGATACTCTCCGAACGCGCATACATCGGTAACGCGGCCCGGGATGCCATCCTGCGTGATTTCTTCGAGTCGCAGGGTGTACGCCTGCGACTGATGGGCCAGCTGCCACGGTTCACCGGCAAAAACGGCGTTGCACCATTTATGAAAGGAACTGTGAAAGAGACTGTTGTGGTCCATTTCCACCAAACGGCCCCGCAGTAGCTTGCGCCCAAACGCGCCAGCCGTTACAAGCGGTTGGGCTGTGGCAGAAGCCGGCATGGTGGGCAGCTCTTCCGCCGTGTGCAGCTGGGGGGACTCGTCCTCCCCCTCCGGGCTCAATGCAGACCCGCAGAACGGGCAGAGCTGCACAGTATCCGGAAATGTCTGTTCACATTCACAATAAGGATTTTTGCATTTTTTCATGGCAATACCTCCCGCAAATCATCTGCTTACATGATACAAAAACACTTAAAA
>OGYV01002589.1_pt1 | contig 11534 bp, 8 predicted proteins | sample 1576651 | NCBI WGS metagenome assembly OGYV01 (sample SAMEA3541570, study PRJEB24748) | human gut metagenome | biome: human gut; feature: human-associated habitat; material: faeces | place: China | collected 2012
TAAGACTAACTAAGGGTATAGATTATCTAAATACCATTGCGGAGTGAACAGTAACATCATCAATCCATATGGTTCTTTTTTCGCATCATATTTTCTTGTAAAACAGACAGTATCGCGGTATAATATGGGTATATAATTTTAGCAGGCTAATCACTTGTTATGCTTGATAAAGGAGGCCGAAAATGAGTAAAAACAAGCACAAATTTCTTACATTTGCTGCTCTGATGACCGGCGCAACTGTTGCTGTTCATTTCATTAACCACACGATTGCTACTGCTGCACAATTAAAACAGATGCTCCACATTTCTAATGACAATTACTTTGAATGGCGCTTTGGGAACATTTATTATACCAAAAAGGGAACTGGGTCACCGATTCTTTTGATTCATGACACTTTACCTGGAGCTTCCGGGTATGAATGGAGCAAAATTGAAGACGAACTGGCAATTGACCATACCGTATATACTGTTGATTTGTTAGGATGCGGACGTTCAGACAAATCCAGCATTACCTATACAAATTTTGTTTATGTTCAGATGATCAGTGATTTTATCAAAAAAATAATTGGTCAAAAAACAGATGTGATTGCAAGTGGTTTTTCAGGCTCTTTTGTTACTATGGCCTGTCACAATGAGAAAGAACTTTTTAACAAAATCATGCTGGTAAATCCGCCCAGCCTGACTCAATTAAAACAGATGCCAAACAGAAAGGACCGCCTGTTAAAAGCAGCTCTGGAAATTCCGATTTTCGGAACTCTGGTTTATCATATGATCGTATCACGTGCTAATATAAATAATCTTTTTATCGAGAAGATGTATTATAATCCATTCCATGTGGATAATCAAATGGCAGATGCTTATTATGAAGCAGCTCATAAAGGTGGATATTATACCAGATTTTTGTACTCCAGTCTTGCAGCTAAGTATATAAATATAAATATCTGTCATGCACTTAAGGCACTGGATAACAGTATTTATATTGTTGAAGGTGAAACAGAGCCAAACGGAAAGGCTGTCACTGATGATTATTGTGCCTCCAACCCGGCTATTGAAGTTTCTGTTCTCAAAGAAACAAAACATCTTCCACATGTTGAAGCACCTGAAGCGTTTCTTGAACAGGTTAAAATCTTCTTTTAAGCCTTATATTTAAGCCAGAATGAGTCGACGAGTTGATTTTGAGACAATTTTGAAGGATAAATTTTTTTATTTCAAGTCGGAAGAGGGCGACGTTGCGGTGACTACAGCAACCGAATTCGGACAAAATATACCGCAAAATGGGGCGTGCAGATTGTGGGAATGATTTTTCAAACACGCTCTAATACAACAAAAAGTGAGGCAGGCATATGGAAGAAATTCTATATGCCTGCCTCACTTTTTTATAGATTCGTTTATTCTTTTACTCTTCTGTACTGTCCGTTTCCTGAGAATCTGCATTCTCCTCTTCGGATGTATCAGAATCGTTTGTTATGCCGGCTGTTTCAGATGTACTGTCATTGAACTCTTCTATGCTCTCACCTGGCATATCTGTTGAATCTGATTTAGTATCATCTGTTGTTGCTTCGTCTGAATCTGTCTTATCTGAACTATCTTCTTCTGTTCCAACAACTGATTCAAATGCTGTGAACAGTTCTTTTACATTCATCTTATTTACGAGATATACTTTATTATCCTCCACTGCTGCATAATAGTTTGTATCGTAGCTATAGTATGCAACTTTCTGTGTATCACCGTCTTCTTCTGTAAATATAGCTGTCAGTTCTGCATCACCGTCAGGTTCATATTTATCTGTCAGGCGTTTCTGAGCCGTCATGTTGATCAGTTTATTGTAGAATGTTGTAAATGTTGTTTCATCCAGATCAGAACCATTCAGTTTATAGGTAACTGTTTCTGTATCGTTTCCATCATCATCTGTGGATGTTTCACGTGAAACATTTACTTTATAATCACTGCCCTGATAATTTACTTTGAGGCTTCCGAGGCTGTTTAAAGATACATAACTTACTGTCATATCCCAGAAGTCTTCTTCTGATTTATCAGTGAGTGCGGACAGAGTATCCGTTGACATCGTATAGACTTCATTGCTGTCATTTACCATGACATATCTGCTGCTGTCATCTGTTTCATTTCCAACAAGAATTGTAAGCTGCTTATCTGCCATCTTAGTTTCTTCTTCCGAAGAATCCTCATTGTCTGATGCACTGTCTGAGTTTTCTGATGTTTCATCTTCTGCTTCTTCACCGTCAGTATCTTCAGCCTCAGATGTTTCATCCGTAGTTTCACTTACACTTTCGTCTGATTCTGTATCCTGTTCAGCATCGTCACTGTTTTCTTCCACAGATGAAGCATCTTCATCTGCCGTCTCACCGGAAGCTGTCGTATCATCTTGTGTGTCTTCATCAGTGTCATCATCAGCAACTTCTTCCTGATAATCTACTGTGATTGTTGCATATGGTTTATCCAGACCATATTTGCTCTTGTCGTCGCATTTATAATCTGCAAGTGAACTATATGCCATGCTTCCGAATGAGGATACCAGAGAACTTACGGTAGCTGAGTCTGCTTTTTCTTCATCCTCGCTGCCTTTTACTGACCAGGTACTTGTATCTTCGTCTTTTGATAATTCATAGGAATTATCGCCGTCTACAGAAATTTTTGTAATGGTATCTGTATTGGAAATTGCAGGGAAATCTTCCATCTGCGCATAATCATTCAATGATTTGGCAAACGGCTCTACGCAGGAAGAATCTATCAGGTATACTGTCTTCTCATCATCATCTTTTCTTACATAATACTGACTGGTGGAGGAATTTTCATCTCCCACATACAGTGTAGTTGTTATGTCATCGCCATCTTCCTCATCAGATTTTGTTACAATCTTAATCGTGTTTGACGGAGAGTCCAGACCATATTCTGAAAGATCATCTACGTCCTCCAGAACTCTGTCTGAATCGACAGATGCAATAGCAGATGCTGCACTGTCCAGAGTAGTCTGATTTACCGGAAAATCTGTTTCGTCTTTCTTTACCCAGCTGTCATCATCTTTTTCAAATGTTGTCTCTGTATCATCAACCATAAAATCCAGAGATTTAATGTTATCTGTTGATGCAGTAAATACAGTTGTGCTTTCTTCAGAATCTTCTTCGGATTCTTTCTGCTCCTGATGGGCTACGTAGGTTTTTACACCTGCGTAAGCCCCGCAGCAGACACCAAGAACTACAACTGCAAGAACCATTTTTACAGTTTTATTCTTCATTTAAGCTTTTCTCCTCTTCATCCAGACTGCAAACCCTACAACAAGGAAGAATCCAGGAATCAGACCGATGGTGCAGATCTTCCAGAATGCAGCATCATAGTCTGTAAGTGTCAGATAAGATACAGACAGGCTCTTGGATGGGATAGATACGGTTGCACTGTCTTCTGTGTCTGTCATCCACTTCAGGGATTCGATGATCAGCTTCTCATTTCCGCCGGATACCATCTGATTTACCTGTGATTCCATCAGATTGGAAGTTGAATAGTATACGATCTGCGTTTCTTTGTCATCATCCAGAGTCTCTGTGATGCTTACTCCCAGATCAAATGGGCCAGCTTCGTCTCCGTCTTCTTTCTCCAGAGTATCACTGTTCAGATCTGTCTTGGAATATGCCTGGTCTGATGTGGTGAGGATACTGTTGATCGTTACGGTATCTCTTACATCATCCATTTTTTTGATTCCCTGTGCATATGGTACAAGTACATAATATCCTCCGGAAACAGTCTCAGAGCTTGCATCTGTGCTGTTTATAGTCGGAACCAGATAATATGGTATCTGCATTGCATAATGCTGATTATCACCTTCAAATACGATTCCAGCTTCTCTCTGAACACCATAGTTTTCCAGAACTGCATCAAAGTTTGGCAGGTCTTCTGTTGTATAATCAGAGAAAATCATCGCCTTTCCGCCATTTTCAAGATAATCAATAATAGCAGTCTTTTCATCTTCTGAAATATCTGTGGATGGAGAATCAATGAACAGGCAGTCTGCATCATCCGGAACACTTCCCTCTGTAAGAAGATTCAGAGACTGAATATCCATGTTTGCCTTCTCGATGTCTTCTTTGATAGTAGAATCCATCTCCTTCTCACCATGTCCCTCGAGTGTATAAAGGATCGGGAGATCTTCGGATGTTACATATCCAATCGCACTTGTGATCTGACCTTCACCGTCGAAACCGGTAGTCTGAGAGCTGTAGGTCTGATAATCAATTGTGCTCTCATAGATATTGTTGTAATCAATGACTTTATTTCTGTCGCCGCATACAACGATCAGACTGTTTGCAGAAAGATCATCACTTGTATATTCCGTTACAAATTTAGGATTTACTACAGGATCCTTCTGCTCTACTTTAATATGCTTGGATTCATCTTCATATTTCCTAAGCAGATTGGTAATATTCTCATCTTCAGAACCGCTCTGTGCAATCTGGTAAATTGTTACGTCCTTGTCCAGATCTTTCAGCATTGCTTTTGTATCATCACCAATACTGTAGAGTTTCTGGCTGCTGATATCAATTTCTGAATATTTGGACGGAATCGCATTTACGATCATGTTGAGCACTACAACTACTGCAATAAATATCACTGACATAACCATTGTGTAAGAGCCGTTTTTGATATGCTTCTTACTGATGGTGCCAATCAGTTTCTTTTTGTCAAATTTTTTATGGTTATTATTTTTCATCTTTTCTTTCAGTTTCATTTTCTTTCACCTCCCCACTAATTCCAGCGTCTCTTCAAAATAGACTGTGTTGTAAGGAACAGGCATACTGCAATCACAGAAAGAAAATATACAATTCCTTTTATATCAAAGATGTTACTTGTAAAATTATCAAAGTGTCCGCTCAGATTAAACACATCCAGGACTTTCTGAATACCGCCCTCAAAAATACTGGATTTTACTACATAAATAATAATCAGTGCCACTTCTCCGATCACACCGATCACTGCTGAGATCAGAATATTCTTGATCATGGTATAGATAATGATGGCTGCTGCCAGGATCAATAACCCAAATGTCACGCATGTCGACATAGATGTCTGAGAGAAGAAGGAAGAAATACCATTCATCATATAAAATGCAAATAAGAAAACAAATGTGAGTACCGCTGCAATTACCTGGCTCTCAGTTAATGCTGACATAAATACACCGATTGCAATATTTGCACATCCCAGGAGAAAGAATCCCAGGACTGCTGTATATGCAGATGCAAACTCTACTGTGCCAAACCTGGACATAATCAGCGGATAAGTACACATAACTGCCATCGGAACAGCAAATACAGTTACCAGTGCAAGATATTTACCTATTACAATACCGCTCACAGAAACCGGTGCTGTCAGAAGCAGCTGATCTGTTTTCTGTTTTCTTTCCTCTGCAAGTACACGCATAGTCAAAATCGGTACTCCGATCAGGAATGCAAAGGTAATTGCACTTAAGGTATATTCAAATTTCGGATATGCTGCTGAAAGCTGATATGCTGAAAAATAAATACCTGTCAGTACAAGAATGAAAAAGATAAATAAATATCCTACCATGGATGTCAGGTAACTTTTCAGCTCTCTTTTATATATAGCTGTCATGGTTATTTCTCTCCCCCTTTATCATTATTCTGTTCTTCCGGTATTTCTGCTGATGTCTGTTTTACGTTTGTCTCGTTAGATCTACCGGCATCAGTATCTTTATCTTCAGGTGTATTTGGGACTTCGTCTGCAGATATTGGTTTATCGTATGCAGTAAGTTCAAGGAAGATTTCCTCCAGTGATACTTTCCTGGACTTCATCTCATAGATTGGGCTGTTAATCTCCGACATTTTGTAGAATACTTTTTCCCGAATGTCATTCTGCTCCTCTGTTGAAACTTTCACACTCCAGAGATTCTGTTTCTCATCTTTTTCCATTGTTACGCTGTTGACTCCCTCGATTCCCTCGAGAGCCTGCCTGATCTGTATTTTTTCACCTTTAATAAGCATCTCCAGAGTATTAGATCCCTCTGCAAGTTTTCCAAGATTCTCAGGAGTATCGCTTGCTACCAGTTTTCCATGAGAAATGATCAGCACGTAATCGCATACCGCACTTACTTCAGAAAGTATATGCGAGCTGAGAATAACGGTATGTTTCTTTTTTAATTCTTTAATTAAGGTTCGGATTTCAATAATCTGTTTAGGGTCAAGACCTACTGTCGGCTCATCCAGGATGATCACCTCCGGATACCCCATAATCGCCTCAGCAAGACCAACTCTCTGTCTGTAACCTTTTGACAGGTTCTTTATCAGACGGTTTCTCATGTCTGAAATCTTTACCATATCCATGACTTCTTCGATCATGTTTGCTTTTTTATCTTTTGGGATTTTCTTGAGATCTGCCACAAATTTCATGTATTCCAGGACAGTCATATCAAAATAGACCGGCGGCTGTTCAGGCAGATAACCGATACATTTCTTTGCCGCTTCCGGTTCTTCGAGGATATCGTGTCCGTCAATTTTGACGGTTCCTTCGGTGGATGCGATGTATCCGGTTATCATATTCATTGTAGTGGATTTTCCTGCACCGTTTGGTCCCAGAAATCCATAGATTTTGCCTTTCTCTATTTTAAAGGAAAGGTGGTCAACTGCCGTATGGTTACCATATCGTTTAACCAGATTGTTTACTTCAATCAATGTGTTCTCCTCCTCTTAATTTTTGCCAAAATAAAATATAGAAAATGTCCCCAGGTGAAACAGAGAATGGGGGAACCCGAGGACATCTCTATAAAAATAGTTTATGATGAAGTTGTGATGAAATTAGGATAAAAGTGTGATTATTCTGTGATGTTTGTTTGAAAAAAATAGCTGTCCCGAAATCTCGGCATTTTTTGCCAGAAGATTTCATGAGACAACTATACATAGATTTATTATGACAATGGTTCTTTTAATGGTGTTCCTGCTTTACGCGGATACTTTCCAGGTGTAGATTTTTTCTTATTTATAATGACAAGGGATCGGTCAATCTCAGAGTCCGGCAATTTAAAGTATGTGATGTCTTTCACCTGACCACCGAGGATATTGATTGCTTTCTCTGCTTCTTCTGCCTCTTCCTGTACAGTTCCTGATTTATAGGAAATGAAAGTTCCTCCTGTCTTTACATAAGGAAGACAATATTCTGACAGAGTTGCAAGGTTTGATACTGCCCTGGATACACAGAGATCATATTTCTCACGATACTCTTTATTTTTTGCATACTCTTCTGCTCTTCCATGAATCGCCTTAATCCCTTCTAATCCAAGAAGCTCAAAACTTTCCTCAAGGAAGTTTACCCTCTTTTTCAGAGAATCCAGCAGACATGCCTCCAGATGTGGAAAAGCAATTTTCAAAGGCACACCTGGAAATCCGGCACCTGTACCGATGTCCATAATTGTTTTTACTTTTGTCATATCAATGGCTTTTACACATGCAAGACTGTCAAGAAAGTGCTTTGTAAGTACTTCCTCAAACTCAGTAATACCTGTCAGATTCATAACCTTATTTTTTTCTACCAGAAATTCATAAAACTGGATAAACTGATTTTTCTGCTTCTGGCTCAGCTCTATACCCAGTTCTCTGCATCCATTTTCCAATGTCGTCAGATTATACGGCATGTATTATTCTCCTTTTTCTACCTTTATTTATTATTTTTTGTATATTTTACAGGGTTGTTTTATGTGCTTTTATGATTTTATCTGTTATTTATAGTCCGTTATTTTACTCTTTTATGTACTATTTTAATATTTTTTGCCAATTTCTTGTTTTTATAAGCACATTAAAGCGTATTATATTAATTATTTCGTACTGGAAAGATACACCAGTAAAACTGATATATCAGCAGGAGAAACTCCTGAAATTCGGGAAGCCTGTCCGATTGAAATCGGTCTGTATGCTTCCAGTTTCTGACGTGCTTCGATTCTCAGGCTTCCAACTTTCTCATAATCAAGATCTGTCGGGATTTTCTTTGCTTCCAGTTTCTTAAACTGTTCTACCTGTTTTAACTGTCTGCGGATATATCCATCATACTTGATGTTAATGTCAACCTGTTCCTGTACATCCCATGGCAGTTCCGGACGTTCTTTATCAAGTGGTTTGATTGCTTCATAAGAAAGTTCCGGACGGCGGATCAGTTCTGCCAGAGTAGTTCCGGATTTCAGCGGTGTGCTGTTATAGCTTTCCAGAAGGGTCTGAACCTCTTTGTTTGCTCCGATATTTGTATGTTCTACTCTGCTGATCTCTGTTTTTATCTGTTCTTCTTTCGTAAGGATTTTCTGATAATCCTCTTCACTGATGAGCCCTGCCTGATATCCCTTTTTACGAAGTCTCAGATCCGCATTGTCCTGTCGGAGAAGTAATCTGTACTCCGCTCTGCTGGTCATCATTCTGTATGGCTCATGGTTTTCTTTTGTTACCAGATCATCAATAAGAACACCAATATAAGCCTCAGAACGGTCAAGAATCAGCTGTTCCTGACCTTTAACTTCCAGAGCAGCATTAATTCCTGCGATCAGTCCCTGCGCCGCTGCTTCTTCATACCCTGAACTTCCGTTAAACTGACCACCGCTGAACAGTCCTTTGATTTTCTTAAATTCCAGTGTAGGATATAACTGACGTGGATTAATACAGTCATATTCAATGGCATATGCATTTTTTACGATTTTTGCATGTTCCAGTCCCGGTACGGAATGATACATTTCTTCCTGCACATCTTCCGGCAGAGAGCTGGACATTCCACCAATATACATCTCATTTGTATAGAGACCTTCCGGCTCAATAAATACCTGATGACGATTCTTATCTGCAAAACGGACTACTTTATCTTCAATTGACGGGCAATAACGCGGACCGGTTCCTTCGATCATACCGGAATACAATGGAGAACGGTCAAGGTTTGCACGAATGATCTCATGAGTTTTCTCATTTGTATATGTCAGCCAGCAGGATTTCTGCTCTATCTGAACATCTTCCGGATTAGTTGAGAATGAAAATGGTACAACTCTCTCATCTCCAAACTGTTCCTCCATTTTACTGTAGTCAATTGTATTTCCGGCAATACGGGCAGGTGTTCCTGTTTTAAAACGGAACATTTCAATTCCCAGCTCTTTCAGAGAATCAGTCAGGTAGTTGGCTGCCTGCAGTCCGTTTGGTCCTGTATAATTACTTACATCACCGTAAATACATCTTGCTTTTAAATAAGTTCCTGTACAGAGGACCACTGCTTTACAGTTATAAGTTGCACCGGAATATGTTTTTACCCCTGTAATCTTTCCGTCCTCGACCAGAAGTTTTGTTACTTCTCCCTGTTTAATAGTCAGATTAGGTGTATTTTCAAGCGTTTTTCTCATTTCATTGCTGTATGCCTGTTTGTCAGCCTGCGCACGTAAGGAGTGCACTGCAGGTCCTTTGGAACAGTTAAGCATTTTGGACTGGATAAAGGTCTTGTCAATATTTTTTCCCATTTCACCGCCCAGGGCATCAAGCTCTCTTACCAGATGGCCTTTGGAACTGCCGCCTACGTTCGGGTTACATGGCATTAATGCGATACTGTCTACACTTACAGTAAACATCACTGTATTCAGGCCCAGGCGTGCGCCCGCAAGTGCTGCTTCACATCCGGCATGACCGGCACCGACTACAACAATATCATAATCTTCTACTAACGTTCTCATTTTGTCTCCTTTTATTTTACAACTGCTCATCCTATTCTTTCAAAAATCGCCGAAGGCGATTTTTTGATTTTTATTTACCCATGCAAAACTTGCTGAATATCTCATTTACCAGATCTTCACCAACAGACTCTCCGAGGATTTTACCCAGATTTTCATATGCATTCATAAGATCTATAGAAAAGAAATCTTCCGGCATTCCCATTTCGATACTGTTTCTGACCAGATCAAGGCTTCTGTCAGCCTCTTCCAGTGCTGCTTTATGACGGGCATTTGTAATATATACCTCATCATTAAAGGAAATCTCTCCTCCAAAAAACATATCTTTAATCTGTTCTTCCAGTTCTGTAATGCCTTTTTCTTCTTTTGCAGAAATCGGAATTACAGGATGTCCTGTTTTTTCTTCCAGGATTTCCGGCTGGATTTCCGGCTGAAGATCAGTTTTATTATACAGGATAATCGCCTTTTTTCCAGTAAGCATTTCCATGATTTCTTCATCATTTTCATCAAGCGGAACAGAAGAATCCACTACATAAAGAATCAGATCTGCTTTCTGTGCCATTTCTCTGGCTCTGTCTACCCCTATTTTTTCCACAATATCCTTTGTTTCCCGGATTCCGGCTGTATCAATAATCTTCAGAGATATTCCATGAAGTGTGATATATTCCTCCAGAATGTCTCTGGTCGTTCCTGCAATATCTGTCACAATAGCCCTGTTTTCTCCGATCAGAAGATTTAACAGTGAGGATTTTCCGGCATTTGGTTTTCCGAGGATAACTGTCTGGATTCCCTCCTGGATCATCTTTCCGTCAGAAGAAGTTTTCAACAGGCGCTTCACTTCTTTCTGTTCATTATCCACAACTCCCAGAAGTTCCTGGGGATATCCATCCAGATTGATATGTTCCGGATCATCCAGTGCCGATTCTATATATGCAATGTGATAAATCAGCTTTTCTCTGATATCTCGGATTGCTTTCTGCACAGAACCTCTTAACTGATCCATGGAACTGCGAAGCGCATATTCATTTTTCGCCTGTATAACATCCATAACAGCCTCTGCCTGGGACAGATCCATCCGTCCGTTCAGGAAGGCACGTTTGGTAAATTCTCCTGGTTCTGCAATTTCGGCACCATTTTTCAGCACTGTATCCAAAACCCTCTGCATAGCATATACACCACCATGACAGTCTATTTCTACTGTATCTTCTCCTGTAAAAGTCCTCGGTGCATGCATGATCATTACCAGAACCTCATCAATCAGTTCCTCTCCATCATAAATATATCCATAATGAATGGTATGAGTCGGAACTTCTTTTATTTTTTTCTTCCCGCCTTTTGATCTGTAGATACGGGAAATCACATCCATGGCATTCTCACCGCTGATACGGATGATTCCGATTCCGGACGCACTCATGGCTGTGGAAATTGCTGCGATTGTTGTTTCCATTTTTTTCTCCTCACTTGCCTGTTCTATAATAGTTCCGCCCCTGCGGAACAGTAGACTGTTACAATAATTCTGTCATCTTATATACATAACAGGAAAATCACACTGACTACTGTTATTTTTTTCTGCAAGTATGTAATCTCTCTGGTATATATACAAGACTTTCCGTAAAATAAAAATGTTACTCCAGGCAAAAGTACACACGCAAAGTTACGTGTTATTCACGCTTTCACCTAGAATAACATTCTTTTTTCATATCTGCAATGAAGCAGTCATATTATTAATTTCTTTTTAATTTTACCACTACATGACGGTAAGGCTCTTCACCCTCACTGACTGTCTCAACGAATTTATTTCCCTGAAGAGCAGAATGGATAATTCTTCTCTC
>OGYV01002594.1_pt1 | contig 11521 bp, 7 predicted proteins | sample 1576651 | NCBI WGS metagenome assembly OGYV01 (sample SAMEA3541570, study PRJEB24748) | human gut metagenome | biome: human gut; feature: human-associated habitat; material: faeces | place: China | collected 2012
GCTATGCGGGAGGCCGGCGTGAAGTGCGTGTTGCGTTTTGCTTATACTAGTTTGGAGACTGAGCCTGATGCACCGCTTTCGATTATTCAAACGCATATCGACCAATTGAAACCCTATTTGGCAAAGAACGCCGATGTGATAGCCGTTTGGCAAGCGGGGTTTATAGGTTCTTGGGGAGAGTGGTATTATACGACCAATAACTTGAATACACCGTCGGCTCGTAAGGCTGTCCTCGATAAATTGCTTGAAGCATTGCCGGAGGGACGTGTTGTCCAAGTGCGCACGCCTCAATATAAGCAGGAATATCTCCGATTGAACGGGAAGCCTACCACGGCATTGACTGCGGCAAATGCTTATACCAATGGAATTGCCGCGCGTATTGGCCACCACAATGACTGTTTCATGGCCAGTGAGACCGATTATGGAACGTACCAAAATGTGACCGAAGATAAAAAATATTTAGGTCAGGAAGGTCTTTATTTGCCTATGGGTGGAGAGACTTGTCCTCCCGATGGGGTTTCTCCTGCCGATTGTAGTAAGGCTCAGGAAGAAATGCGTAACCTTCGTTGGTCTTATTTGAACAGCGATTATTATAAAGGCGTGAACGATCGTTGGATCGCTCAGGGTTGTATGGATAAAATTAAACGGGAGATGGGATATCGTTTTGTCCTTACTTCGGGCGAATATACGACTAATGTGACTCCGGGTCATTTACTGAAAGTCGTTTTGCGGGTGAAAAATGAAGGATATGCCGCTCCGTTTAATCCTCGGGCGGTAGAACTGGTTTTGAGAAATGTATCGGACCAGACTACTTATGTTTTGCCTCTCGATGTCGACCCTCGTAAATGGAAACCCGAGATGGAAAGCACTATCGAAATAGAAGCCGGATTGCCGACCGATATGCCGATTGGAGATTATGATATTTATCTGAATTTACCGGATCCTATGGAAACATTGAGGGATAATCCCGATTATTCGATACAATTGGCGAATGAAGGCGTTTGGGAAGCTGAAACCGGATATAACAGTCTTTTAATGAGAATTAATGTAACTTCTGATGAGAAGACCGATATCTATAATGGAGATTTAGTATTTACGAAAAAATGAGTGATTCGTAAATGAAGTGATATAATTTATTAACCAAAAAAATTACTGTGATGAAAAAAACAATGAAGTATTTTATGTTTTTACTGGTAAGTACAATGGTTGTATTTACTTCTTGTAAAGACGATGATGAACCTAATGGAGGCGGCGGTACTGCTGGGAACTCTGCTATTTCAGAACTGGCGGTAACTCCGAATGCCGATGTAAAATATGGCGATGAGGTGACTTTGACGGCTAAATTTGCCGATGAAAAAGGTTTGCGTCAATATATGATTTCGGTAAGTAATGCCAATGGGGCGTTTTATGAAACGACAAAAATGCTTACCGGAAAAACGTATGACATGAATGAAAAGATAGCTCTTCCGTTACCTAAAAATGCAGTGGCCGGGGATTTGACTATTTCGGTTACGGTGAAAAATTCCAGCAATGAGTTGAGTACGGAAGAAGTTGGCATTAAAGGTGTAACGCTTCCGACATTCGATGCTCTTTATCTGGCCTTAGATAACAATTTGGTCTATACGATGGAAAAGGACGGAAATGTATTTTCCGTGGAAGATTTTATTCCGGCCGGTGCTACGGGCAAGATTTATGCCAATAGCAATAAAACCGGTATGTCGTGGGGTATGGAAGGAGACGAGATTATAGCTCTTGGAAAAGACAATATCGTATTCGGTGGCGAGGAAGAAGCCTATTTTAAAATTTCGTTTAATGCAGTTAGTTTCGAATTGACTTTGGGTAATGCTCAAAATTGGTCACCGATTAGCGAATCGCTTTATATCTTCGGTACGATTTCCGGTCATTGGGACGATAACGATGCTCCCGACAATGGTATTTGGATAGAACGTTCGAAAACGAAGATGCAGGGATATCAAAATGGTAATCGCAAATATTGGGCATGGACTCCGCCGTCGGACGGCACGGGTAGCGTAGAAACCGATATGTGGGGCGCTATCGTTGCCGGACAATTTTATTTCAAAGAGGGAGGAAAAGATAATTTCTTGACATTCGCCAATCGTCAATTGACTTTGGGAGCAGAGGACAAGGCTGCCAGCTTCTCGATTACTTTGGGCGGAGCTTTCTCGATGAAAGTGTTTAAAGAAGGTGAAGAATATACCAAAGTAGAGTTGAGCGACGGTACTCGCACATTGGCTTATACTAACGAAGGTATTTATATTAACGGAGCATTAGCTCCTTCTGCCATATCTTTCTGTGGCTCTTCGTTGGCGTTGATCGATGGAGAGTACTTCTCGTACGAGGGATTGGCTCAGTTGACGAAAGACCAAACCGTAACGGCCGAGGGAGTCGATTTGTCTATGGCTTATTGTGATCACGACGTGTTTACCGGGGCCGGTAATCCTACTTGGAAGATGATTGCCCCGACAGGCGAATACTTGATACGTCTTGATGCTTTCTCGGGGACGGTTTACGTCATGAATAACGTGGGTTATCCCGATGTAATTTATATGGACGGCTGGTGTTGGAATAGATTTATGGGTATTGAACGTGGCTCTTGGAATGAAAAGACTCGTTTAACGTTGTATCGCACTTCGCCGACGGCGAATACCTATCAGGCGATAGCTACCATTTTGCCGTGGGGTGGTGACGTTTCGTTCTGGGCAGTTCCTTATACGGCAGAGGAATATGGTAAATATTGTATTTCTGTGAAATATTTTGACGGGGTGACTCCTGCTGGCGATAGCGGTTTGTTATTGCCTGTTCCGACAGAAGAAACTTACTATAAGATAGTTGTCGATTTGAAAGACGGGTTTACTATCGACAAAGAAAATCTGGACGGTAATTATTACACGATTGTTCCGGCAAACGGTAAGAAATTTACGGTCACATTTACTCCTACAACATTATAATTACATAGCTTTTTCATTCCTTTATTGCGGTACGGCCCGCTGCGGAGCATATGCAGGTCGTAGTTGCTCTCGATTCGATATATCATGATGAAAAAAATTATACATCTCTTTTTCCCGGTTATTATGCTTTCTCTTTTTTCTTGTCACGATACAGAAGCGAAACATGAAATGGAAGAACCGGATTTCGACGGCTTCGTAAAGATATCGTTGCAGTCGCAAATTACAGGAGTACAACCGATGACGGGTATCGTTTTGTGGGCAGATAACGCCAAGCGGAATACCGATGCCATCAGCCTTGAATATTCGTATATGCAATATAAGGATATAGTGAAAGAAAAAGGCGTGTATGACTGGACTCCTCTCGAACAAATTCTCGATGCTGTCGCATCCCGAAAGCATCAAGCCATTATCCGATTTTGGTATACCTATCCGGGATATGAAAGCGCTGTGCCTCAATATATCCGCGAGTTGCCCGATTATGAAGAAACCGTGGCGTTGAGTGAGGGAAAACGGACCGGATTTCCCGACTGGCGGCATCCCGAGTTACAACGGTTCCACAAAGAGTTTTATCAGAAGTTTGCAGAACGGTATGACAATGATCCGCGTTTGGCATTCCTTCAAACCGGTTTCGGCTTATGGGCTGAGTACCATATATACGATGGGCCGAGAATTATGGGACAGACATTCCCCTCCAAAGAATTTCAAGCCGAGTTTTTCAGGTTTATGAGCGAAACATTCAAGAGTACACCGTGGAGCGTTTCTATCGATGCCGCAAGTTCGGAATATACTCCTTTGGAAGCCGATGCTTCATTGAGAAATCTAAAATTCGGTGTGTTCGACGACTCGTTTATGCACGAGACGCACGACGAGTATAACGGCAAAAATTGGAAGATTTTGGGAGAAAAACGATATCAGACTTCGCCCGCAGGAGGTGAGTTCGGCTATTATACGAAATATGATCAGGAACATGTATTGGATTATCCCGACGGTATACATGGCCGGAATTTCGAAGGTGAGTCCAAACGGTTTCACATAACTTATATGATCGGGAATAACCAGCCTTCGTACCAGACAATGAATAGAATCAAACAAGCGAGTATGCTGTGCGGCTATCGTTATGAAATAACAGATGTGAGAGTGAAAGAGGACTCTACTTGTGTACAGATAAAGAATGCGGGAGTGGCTCCCATTTATTACGATGCCTACGTCGCAGTCAATGGAGTTCGTTCCGAGTCCAGCTTGAAAGACTTACAGCCGGGTCAGAGCCGTTGGGTAGGAATACCGGCCGGTAGTACCGATATGGAGATAACCATAGAATGCGACCGTTTGGTAAGCGGCCAAAAAATCGAATTTGACGCCGATGTAAAAGGCGAATAATGAGGGTGAATGCCGGATAATGGCAATAACCGTTTATGCTTGCCGAGAGTTATACTTACTATTAATCCTTAATTTAATCCAAATGAAAAAGTTTTTATTGTTATCATTATTTTTGTCAGCTCTGTATGTGAGGGCGGCGGTTGTTCCGGTTTCGGGAACGGAAACTATTGCCGACGCTGTCTCTTCGGCAGTGGCAGGCGATATCATCGAGTTGTCCGAAGCTGTTACCTATGTAGGAAATGTCACGATAGATAAGTCCCTTACTCTACGTGCTGCCGAGGGGTTGGAGTCGGCTCCGATCATTCAAGGAAAGCTTTCGATAAAAGACGGGGCTACCATTCGGGGAATCGTTTTTGATGGAGCCTCCGAAGTTGCTGATGCAATTCGAATCGATGATACGGTCACCGGAGCTCCGGTGGTTATATCCGGTTGTACGGTACGTAATTATACCAATCGTTTTGTCTATGTTTCGTTGTCCGGTAAAATAGAATCGTTGACGATCGACGATTGTATGTTTATAGGGGCGGACAACAGTACGACAAACAAAGCGATTTATGCTTCTAGCGCTCATACGCAGGTCGAAACTCTTTCCGTCACTAATTCTACATTCCTTAATTTTAATACAGGAAGCAATTATTTCTTCCGTATAAATTGTGGCGAAGAACTAGTCTTGATGCCGGTTGTATTGATCGACCATTGTACTTTCTATAACTGCTATGACCGTCGTGGCGTATATCTGTATAATGCAGGCCGTTCGACGATAAAAAATTGTATTTCGGCATTTTCGGAAAGAAGAGACGATACCAAGAGCTTTACGGCCTACGGAGATGAAAGCATTGTAAAGAACGTTATCTCCTATAACGTGGATTTGTATGGAAGTGCACCGAAAGAGAATATTATATCCAAGAATCCTCTGTTTGTAGATGCAGAGAATGGAAACTTCCAACTGTACAAAGATTCTCCGGCTGTGGGAGCCGGTGATGACGGTAGCGATTTGGGCGACCCGCGCTGGGGCGTTTCTACTGAAAACGCACCGGTAAGCGAGTTGCCTTATGAGTGTTTCAAAAAACCATACAGTATGTCCCCGACAACCCATTCGGTGCGTATTCTTTGGCAGACGTTGGATTCTAATCCGTCTGGTACGGTTTATTATGGGAAAACACCCGATTTAGGACAAAAGGTCACAGCCGAGACTGGTTGGAATGTGGACGGCGAGGGATTTGTGCACGTCATCGAATTGACGGGACTCGAACCTTTTACAGAATATTATTATCAGGTGGGGGACGAAAGTCGTCGTTATGAAACGATTTGTACGGCGAAAACAGCCCCAGAGAAAGGAACCGATTTCCGTTTGGTCGCGTTCAGCGATGTACATGATAACGATGAAAAGATTTGGCAGAACTCGGCTCCGATTATGTTGGGTGTCGATCCCGATATGTGGATTACTATCGGCGATTTGGTAAATAAAGGCGATATGCGCACTTGGAACTCGGCATTTTTTATTCCCGGAGAATCCATGCTTACAGCGAAGACTCTTACTTCCGTTATCGGTAATCATGAAACGATGGATAAATCCGATGAAAACGGCCCTACTACTTATTACGATTATTTTTCTGTCCCATCTCATGGATATATCGATACCGATGAACGGATAGACCCGAGAGGAGAGTCCTATTTCGCTATGGACTACGGCGATGTGAAAATTATCGGTTGTAACTGGAATGAAGGTAAAGACGATCCTTCGTTTGCCACTGGTTCGAAACAGTTGACTTGGTTGGACGAGCAATTAACGAATGCCGATTCGAAATGGATATTTATTTTTGCGCATGTCAATGTCTATTCAACCAGTTATCATGGGCAGTGGTCGGCCAGCCAAAAGGAATATATAGCGCCGTTGTTGGAGAAACACGCATTGGCGGGTAAGCATATTCTTGTCTTTGGTGGTGACGAACATAATTTCGAGCATCTATATAAGGCGGGCGTGCACTATCTTCGTCCGGGTGCGATGAACGGGAGCAACCGGGATCAATATAACATGGTGGATAAACCGTATAGTTTGATGTTTAATAAGATTGCCGGATTCTCTACGATCGATGTGTCGGAGAATGGCGAAAAGGTCAAATTGATTGCTCGCGACAGAGACGGGAATGAATTTTATTCGTATGAATTTACTCGTTCGGGAGGTTTAAAGCCGAGTTTATATATTACGGAACCGAACGGAAATAACGGCCCGGTGACCGATAGTTTTAAAATCAAATGGACCTGTTTCGATCCTCAGGGTACGGCAAAAATCAATTTGTATTATTCTTTGGACAGTATTAACGGAACTTCTATTGTAACAGGGTTATCCAGCGATGTACAGGAAATAGACTCGTACGATTGGAATGTACGCAATTTACAACCGAAAGGAGATTATTGGATTTATGGAACTATCGACGATGGAGTGAATACTCCCGTAAGGGCTTATGCCAAAGGTAAGGTGTCGGTTGTATGGGATACTACACCTCCTCCTGCACCGAGTGAATTTACAGGAAATTTTGTCGATGGAAGAATTACGCTTTCTTGGAAAAATCCGGTTTATGAAATACCGGTGAACATCACGGTGGACAATTTCGAGAATGGAATAACTTCGGTCGAAGGTGTAGGCGATAGCGGTGGTAGAGGATCTCTTGAAGAGGTAGACGGTTATGAGGGAAAGGCTCTTCAAATGACTTATGATATCGACAAGGCATGGGGTGAATATGCGGCGGTTCTCGCTTTTGAAAAGGCACGAGATTTTTCTGATTCTCCTTATTTGGAGTTTTGGTATAAGGGAGATGGGTCGAGCCGGACATTGCGTCTTATTGTAAAAGAAGATAACGACTTGGACGGTAATGCCGATGACTGGTGGTATAACGAAACGTTACCGTTGAATTCGACCGAATGGAAAAAAGCGAAAATAGATATTCGCACTTTCCAAGCGTTCGATTGGCATCCGAATACGAATAAGAAATGTGATGCTTTGCGAGTGATCTCGTTGGATTTCGTCGTTCCCAGTAGTGCACCGTGCAGCGGTGGAGTGTTGGCTCTCGACGATATTGTTATGACAGGACTTATTAACCCGGCTCCCGATTTTGAGGCGACGACTATTGTCCGCCGTAATGACCGGTTCGCTGCTGATGAAACGGACGGCGAGATTGTTTATGATGGAGAGGGCGAGTGCTATACGGATTCCGAGTTAGAAAAAGCGACTTACTATTATGCTGCTTTTTCGCACGATGATTTGAAAAATTATTCGGCATTTACCGAGGCGGCTACTTGGAAATATACGGTGACGACGGGTGTTGACGGTAATAAGAGAGTAGATTTTACGGTTGCTCCCAATCCAGTTCGCGAGTATGTAACCGTAATTTTTCCCGGAGATAGCGTATCGGAACTCTCGGTCATAAATTCACAAGGGGAAATTGTTATGAGAGAAAAACTTAAAGAATCGGTTACTTCTTTGCCTGTTGAGGGGTTGTCCCCCGGAATTTATTTGGTTTCCGTGAAATCGTCGGGGCAGATATATAATCGGAAAATTGTCGTGGAGTAGTGTTAATAAGAAATGAAGTCCGGCAGAAAAATCGAGAATCGGTTTCTGCCGGACTTTTTTATTTTGAATGACGTAATGAAGTTTTTCCCAACTTTTAAATCGTTACAATGATAGTCTGGTTAGAGATGTAATTACGAAAATCAACGGTATAGACCGAAGTTGGGGTCTTCATTACAATAGTTTATACGCTGTTGAATCCACACTTTGAGCTTATCGAAGTTTTCTCGGAAGTCGAAAGAGCTTTCGCTTAATCTCCAATCCACGCTGTAATCGGCAGGCCAAAGCACTCCGTTCTCTTTGGCCGAAGGTTCTATGAGGGTAGCGTATTCTTCCATATAGGCTTTCAATTCGGGATAACCATCTTTGACAAAAGCATTCCACTTTTGTTGATATAGCGTGCGTATCTCTTCATTGCTCAGCAAGGCTTTGATGAAAGTGTAGCCGCCACAGTCTCCGTTGTTGTCGACCATAGGAGTATTGGCAGGAGCACCTTCTCTTCCGTCGAATGTAAATGCCCAGTCGAAGTCCCATACCGGGCCGAATTTGTAGACTCCATCGAGTGAATCTTTATAAAGTTTGAAACTCTTGGGATGCCTCATTTCATGATTGGAAGATAGAGAATTGACCATGAAGAAATTAACGACCGATTCAATGTCGATATATTCTTTTAAACTACCTGTCGAGGGAGTTGTCATCACGGCGGTGAGCATGGCTGAGAAATCGTTCTTCCATGTATCGAAATATTCATCGGCCGTGAGTCCGAGGGCAGGAGCTATTTCGGTCAGATCCGGGTCGGAAATCATTACGGGTAGGGTTCGGGTATTGTTATACCCGTTTTGAACTGCGGTATGAGAATAGAGATCGTAAGCGAATTTGTAATCTTCGTCGTAGTTCGAGTCTATTTCGAATAACATTCCTTTTTCTTCGTCGATATCGACGCTGCCACTGCCGACTCCTGTTTTTTCGGTGAGCATATACTGGCCTTTGCAGATGCCGTTGAAATAAACTTTTACCGGTACGCAATGGTTCGCAAAAGGCATTTCGAGGTAATTGGCAAGCCAAAGAGCTACGGTATTGCGCATAAGAGAGCAGTCGATGTAGTTGGCTATCAACGCGAATGATTTTGCTTTCTTCATGCCGCAGACCTCTGTTTTCTTATCCATTTTGAAACGATAGGGTTTCTTTTTCATATTCCACGTGGAGTTACCTCGACCGCGGAATGTAACTTCTTGTTCGGGCAGGTCGTCGTACATTCCGTTTCCGTCCATGCGCAGTATGGCCGGATGTTCGTCACTCTTGCTGCCGGTAAGTTCCGTCCAATCGGGGTGATCGGTTAGATTCACGTGAAATTCGGGAATCCCTGTGGAACGGACTACAATACTGTCGATAGCTTCTATATCGATAGTGGCCGTATTACCTTTGGCATCGGTTACTTGCATTTTGTCGTAACCCGAGGAGGGTGATCCCTGGTAGGTTATTTCTTGTACGTTGTTGAACGTATTGAATTGTTTATCGTTGCGGAACACGTGGAAGTGTTCGTGTTGAGCCATTGCAGAACCGCTTATGAGAACGGCTGCGGTGAGAAGTAGAATTTTTTTCATTTTGCAACCGCTATTTTAAGTGTGTTTTTATTATAAGTCAATACATATATGCCTTTGGGCAGTTCGGAGATAGAGAGCTCGTAATCGCCCTCGGCACGACTACTTTTAACTATTCGTCCGTCGATGGAACAAAGAGTGACCGTGGAACCCTCGGGTAAGTTACTGAGAATGATTCTGTCGGAGTTGAGTATGCAATTTGTTCCGCTTGCGGTCGGCGATTCTATTCCGGTCCACACGTCGTCGCTGCCTGCACTTGTAGAGAATGTCCAGTTTTTTATGTCGATGACAGGCAGGACTATGTCGCCTTTGGTGCAAGTGATTACTAGATTCCCTTCGGCAACCGCTGTTTTCATATCGTCTTCGATGGTTACTTTCATTTCGGAGCCATCTGATTGGTTGACGATAATGCTCTTGTAAGAGGCTGCCGGAAGATGATGTGGTATTGTGGCAAAGAGACCCAAAAGAAGAGGTATTACAATCTTTTTCATGGTAAATTAAATTTGTTTAATAAATTTAGTTACAAAGCTACATGTTTTAATCATGTTAATCAAGAGATTTTTTTGAATTTATATTCAAAAAAAACAATATATTATGTCTTGGTTTATCGAATAGTTCTGTAAATTTTTTATTGAATGCAGAGTTATCCCGTAGCCGATGTTGAAACTGACTTTGTCCCGATATTACTGTCGGTTAGTATATTCAAAATAACCTCTGTGTTTCTCCATTTGAGGGAATGGAAGTGTTGACGATTATGGTCGAAGGATAGAGATTAAGGTAGTTGGAAAAAAATAAAAAATGAAATCCGGCAGAAAAATCAAGAAAAGACTTCTGCCGGATTTTTGTTATTGCAAATAAGGTAATAAAACGTCTTTCCAGACTAGATAACCATCTCCGAGCAGATGCAGTCCGTCATTCGTATATTGAGGATCGAGTACGGTCGTTCCCGGAGTCGTCAGATGTGGAAACAGATCGATATATGTATATTTCTCTATCGGGGCAAGCTCTTCTAATTGCTGGTTTATTTCAATAATTTGGGGCGTTTTTCCCATAATCGTTTTGAATCGTTCGAAAGAGTCGTTCGTGGGTAACAAACTTTGTATGTAAAGTCGTGTGGAAGGGGTCTCTTTCTTAATCTTTCGAATGATTTGGGTTATGTTCTTAACGATGCTGTCGGTTGATAAATGATGCGCGATGTCATTGATACCGATCATCAGGAATATTTTTGCCGGTTTCCCTTTGATAATCGGGTCGAGACGATCGTAAACCCCCATCGAAACGTCCGAACTTATTCCTCTGTTTTTGATATTGGGGTTATTGAATAACTCGTGCCATTCGCAACCGTTCGTGATACTGTTTCCTAAAAATACAATATCGTCGCTGTCGATAGGTAACTTCTCGAATAATGTGGAGCGTTGGTAATAAAACTGATTATATTGGTATGCTTCTTGTGCCGACAGGCTCATTAAGCATATCGATAGCCCTAAAAGGATAAAAAACTGTTTCATAAATTCGATGTGTTTATGAGTTTGGATTTTCTGCGTGGTAGGCATCGACTGCTTTTTTCACAGAGCCGTGCAGAAGCAATAATCGTTTGGCTTGGTCATAGTCCATACCCAGTTCTTCCGACACCATGCGCGTACCCCTGTCTACTAGTTTTTGGTTGGAGAGCTGCATATTTACCATACGGTTACCTTTGACCCGTCCCAATTGTATCATGACAGATGTTGTTATCATGTTGAGAATCATTTTTTGCCCAGTTCCCGATTTCATGCGGGAACTCCCCGTAACGTATTCAGGTCCGACAATCATTTCGATCGCTACGTCGGCCTCTTTCGATATGGGGGAATCGGGGTTACTCGATATGGAACCGGTGAGAATACCGTGCTCTCTTGCCGCATGTAAAGCTCCGATAACATAAGGGGTTGTACCCGATGCCGCGATTCCTATTACCGTGTCTTTTTCGTTGATGTTATGCTCTTTCAGTTCTTCCCAGCCGCGGTTCA
>OGYV01002612.1_pt1 | contig 11475 bp, 7 predicted proteins | sample 1576651 | NCBI WGS metagenome assembly OGYV01 (sample SAMEA3541570, study PRJEB24748) | human gut metagenome | biome: human gut; feature: human-associated habitat; material: faeces | place: China | collected 2012
CACCAGTTATGTCACCGGCTCTTGTACATGGCAAAATGCTTAAAGAAAAGTATGGCAAAGATACGAAAGTAGTTTTTTTAGGCTCTTGTCTTTCAATGCTTAAAGAGGTTAATGAGTCAGAGTATGTGGATAATATGATTACATTTAACCAACTTACACAATGGTTTATACAAGAGAGGATTACTCCGGCAGAGGGAGAAGAAATGCCTTTTGATGTGCCAAGTTCCTATTCCAGAATATATCCTATTGTAGACGGTATAGTTTATGATATTAGACATATAAGTGGTAAAACTCAAGGCACTGATAAGATTGGTGGCTATGATTTAGTTTCTGCTAGTGGATTACAAAATGTTCAAAGGCTTTTAGATGAAGTTCAAAAGGGGAATATTAAAAAAGCCTTTTTGGAAGTATTCTCTTGTTACGGTGGCTGTGTTCATGGACCTTTTAAGGTAAGCCATGGCTCTACTAGCTATAGAGCCAGAATAGAAGTTAAGGATTATGCTGACAGGGCGAATGATACAGCAGATGAATATGTTGGAGATATTTCTGCAACATTTACTCCTAAGCCCGTAATAGAAGATATGCCTACAGAGGAACAGATAAGAGATATTCTTTCTCAAATAGGTAAAAACTCTAAAGCACAGGAATTAAACTGTGGTTCTTGTGGTTATGCCACTTGTAGAGATAAGGCTATAGCTGTTTATCAGGGAAAAGCCGATTTGTATATTTGTATGCCTTATATGACGGATATTAATCAGGCTTTATCTAGTGTAACACTTGATTTGACACCTAATTACATTATTGCTGTTGACAACAATATGGTAATAAAAGAATTTAACAGAGCTGCACAAAAACTCTTTGGAGTAACAAGATTACAGGCACTTAATAAGCCTTTATCTAACTTTATAAACCCAGTTGATTTCCAGCAGGTTATTGCTAACCAAAGTAATATATACAACAAAAAGGTTAGTTATACAGAATATGGAATTATAACAGAACAAACTATTGTTTATTCAGAAGAAAAAAATATGGCTATTGCCATTATAAATGACATTACAAGAGAAGAAGAAATGAAAAAGGCTGTTCATCGCAGAAAACTTGATTCTGTAGAAATGGCACAAAAAGTTATTGATAAGCAAATGGTAGTTGCTCAGCAGATAGCAAGTCTTTTAGGCGAAACAACTGCTGAAACTAAAGTTACACTAAACAAGTTAAAAGACCTCATTGATTCGGAGGTAGATTAATCTATGGATAAAGTGTATGTAGAGGCTACTTATAAAAGTTTAAATAAGTTAAACGAGGAACTCTGTGGCGATAGAGTTGAAATAGTGAAAAATGACGATAGCTATTTTGTAGTTTTATCTGATGGATTAGGAAGTGGTGTTAAAGCCAATATACTTTCTACATTAACATCAAAGATTATTTCTACTATGATGTTTCAAGGTGCAAGTATTGAAGATACTGTTGAAACAATAGTCCATACATTACCTGTTTGTAGTGTAAGAAAAGTTGCTTATTCCACTTTTATGATTTTGCAGATAGACTATGACGGAAATGCTTATCTTGTGGAATTTGACAGCCCTGGTTGTATTTTTGTAAGAGATGGTCGACTGATGAACATTGAGTATAATTACAGAAGTATAGCCGGAAAAGAGATAAAAGAGGCTCATTTTAAAGTAAAACCTAATGATTTTATGATGCTTTTAAGTGACGGTGTTGTATACGCCGGTATTGGAGAACTTATGAATTTGGGTTGGACTTGGAAAAATGTAAGCGAGTATGTTGTAAACAGTATTACACCGGATATGACAGCTGCAAGACTTACAAATATGTTAAGTGAAACTTGTAAGCAGTTATATATGAATAAACCTGGCGATGACACTACAATAGCTACAGTAAAGATAGTTTCCAGAAAAAATGTGTGTCTTTATAGTGGACCACCAATGGACAAAAGCTGTGATGAAAGATTGGTTACAGAATTTATGATACCGGAGGGCAAGAAGATTGTGTGTGGAGGTAGCTCTGCCAACATTGTTAGTAGAGTGCTGAAACAGCCACTTATGCCTAGTATTGAATATTCTGACCCAGAAATACCACCTACTGCAACAATAGCAGGCATTGACCTGGTAACAGAAGGTGTAATAACATTAAAAAGAACTGTTGATATTTTGAAAAGTTATGTGGAAAATCCTACGGGCAAAGAGGTTTTGGCAAGTCTTGACCTTAAAAACGGAGCATCTCAAATTGCGAAGATGCTTATTGAGGATTGCACACATTTGTATTTATACATTGGACAAAGTATTAATCCGGCACATCAAAATCCGGATTTACCCTTTGATTTAAGTATTAAAATGATTATCCTAGACGAGTTATATTCACTTATGATAAAGCTAGGAAAGGTAGTTAAGCGATATTATTATTAATTAAGGAGAAAATTATGGAAAATATTACTGACATTAACCAGATTAAGATGGCTGTACTTATTAAAACAGCTCAGTATGCTTTCGAGGGCACTCTTGATGAAAAGCAGGAAAACATACCTTATGAGCTTACAGACCCAATTAAGCCTAATTTCAGATGTTGTGTATACAGAGAAAGAGAAATTATCCGTCAGAGAGTAAGACTTGCTATGGGTCGTATACCTTCAAATCTTCACTATGAAAAGTCAGATAATACTCAGATTGTTCATGTTATGCAGGCTGCTTGCGAAGGCTGTCCTATTGACAGATTTACAGTAACAAGTAACTGCCACAACTGTCTTGCACAGAAGTGTATCAAAGCCTGTAAATTTGGTGCTATTACAAAAACTCCTCAGGGTGCATACATTGACAAGTCTAAGTGTAAGAAGTGTGGTCAATGTCTTAAAGCCTGTCCATACCACGCTATTGTGGATATTGAAAGACCTTGTAAAGTTACTTGCCCAGTAGATGCAGTTCAGATTGACGAAAACGATTTAGCTATGATTGATGAAGCAAAGTGCATTAACTGTGGTCAATGTGTTGTTGCCTGTCCTTTCGGTGCTATTGGCGATGCGTCAATGATGACTAATGTTATCAACTCTATCAGAACAAGTGATAATGTATATGCTATGATTGCACCTGCTATTGAAGGTCAGTTTGGCGATGTAACAGTACCTCAGTTAAAGGAAGCTATTAAGGCTCTTGGCTTTAAGGACTGTCTTGAAGTTGCTCTTGGTGCTGATGTTGTAGCTTGGAGAGAAGCTGAAGAAGTTGTTGCCAACATTAAAGATGGTAAAAAGACAACTACATCTTGTTGTCCAGCTTTTGTAAACCTTATTGAAAAGCATTTCCCACAGTTAAAGGAAAACATTTCAACAACTGTTTCTCCTATGGTTGCTACTGCTAGACTTATTAAGGCAAGCAATCCAGATGCTGAAATCGTATTTATTGGACCATGTATTGCAAAGAAAAATGAAGTTGTTAGCCATTACTTAGGCGAAATTAGTGGTGCTATTACTTTTGAAGAACTTTCAGCAATGTTTACTGTTAAGGAAATCGACCCAGCATTATTTACTGGCGAAAATGAAGAAGCTACTTGCTATGGTAAGGGCTTTGCTAAGAGTGGCGGTGTTACAACAGCTGTTCTCAAGGTTGTTGAAGAAGAAAACATTGACCTTGATATTAAGGCTTGCAAGTGTAGTGGTGCTGCTGAATGTAAGAAGGCATTACAGATGCTCAAGGTAGGTAGACTTCCAGAAGATATTATTGAAGGTATGGCTTGTGAAGGTGGTTGTATCAATGGACCTGGTAAGGTTACAGATGGTATTATGCAGAGCAAGAAGATTTTCGATAAGTATGTAAAAGTACCTAATACAGAAATCATTGCAAACAGCGAAAAGGCTGGTTTTGCAGATATTAACATACATAAGCATTAATATAGAGTTTGCTATATTTTAAATATTGCAAATGTTTAAGGGCTATCACTAAGGGTGATAGCCTTTTTGTTGGGGTAAAGAGAAAATATTGACAACATATTTTAATATAAAAATATAGAAATGTTTATACAATTATGATATAATTTGAAAGCGTGTGCAAAAATCAGTATTTTTGTGTAGAAAAGAAAAGAATGGAGTTTTATAAATATGAATCCGGCGATTTTTATTGGAACTTGGTGGTCCTTAGTTCCACCGTTGTTGGCGATATGTTTAGCACTTATAACAAAAGAGGTTTACAGTTCACTTATATTGGGAATTGTAGCCGGTGTGTTAATGTATACAGGGTTTAACCCATGGCAGGCTTTCATAGCCTTTTACGACATTATGAAAGACAGTATGAATTTGAATATTTTAATATTTGATATTATGCTTGGTGTTGTAATTGTGCTTATGGTAGAGTCTGGTGGCTCAAGAGCCTATGGAGAGTGGGCTGCTAAGAAAGTGAAAACTAAGAAAAAAGCACTTTTGGCTACAATGGGTTTAGGTATACTTATTTTCGTAGATGATTACTTTAACTGCTTGACAGTAGGTTCTGTAATGCGTCCTGTAACTAGCAGATACAAGGTATCTAAGACTAAACTTGCCTATATTATTGATGCTACAGCAGCACCAATTTGCATTATTGCTCCTATGTCTAGTTGGGCAGCAGCCGTTAATTCATATGTTCCAGAAGATGTGAATATTACAGGCTTTCAGTTGTTTTTAAGAACTATACCTTACAATTTATATGCTTTACTTACCTTAGTTATGGTTTTATACATTATTTTAACAGGCTTTGATTTTGGTAAGATGAAAAAGTTTGAGGATAAGACACAGCAAGCAGATTGTGAATTTGATGAAATAGACAAGATTGAGCAAGAAGAAGGAAGTAAGTCAAAGGGTAAAATAATGGACTTAATTCTTCCAGTAGTTGTTTTGATTGCTTTAACCGTTGGAACAATGATTTATACTGGATTTTTAGGTGGAGCTAAAAATGTGGTTTCAGCTTTTGCAAATTGCGATGCCGAGGTTAGTTTAGTTTTTGCTAGTACAGTTACTTTAATATTTATGTTAATTTTATATATTCCTCGTAGAATTATGACTTTCCAAAAGTTTATGGAAAGTTTGGCAGAGGGCTTTAAATTAATGATTCCGTCTATATTGATTTTAGTATTTGCCTGGTCATTAAAGGGCGTAGGCGATGCCTTACAAATATCAACTTTTGTTGAAAACACTTTAGGTGGTAGTGTAACAAATGGTGCAATTATTCCAATGGTTATGTTTATGATTGCTATATTCCTAGCTTTTTCAACTGGTTCAAGCTGGGGAACATTTGCTATTTTAATACCTATTGTAACCGCTATATTCTCAGGCGGTGGAAATATGGAAATGATGGTTATTTCTATATCAGCCGTATTAGCCGGTGCAGTATGTGGTGACCATGTTTCTCCTATTTCAGATACGACTATTATGTCATCTGCCGGTGCTCAATGTCATCATATTGACCATGTTTCAACCCAAATGCAATATGCTATTGTTGTTGCTGTGGTTTGTGTGTTTGGTTATTTAATTGCCGGTTTTGTGCAGGTATGGTGGATAGTGTTGTTGATAAGTATTGCTGTATTGTTGACAACTCTCACTATTATGAAAAAATATGTTAATAAAAAATATTTGAAGAAATAGAAAAAGGCTTTGCGTTGCAAAGCCTTTTTTGTTTACTTTTGCTATTTTTCAGGAGCATCAGGAATAGTAGGAGCTGTATTGGTAGTAGTAGAAACAGTAGGTTCTTCAATGGTAGCACTTGTTGCCTCTGTAGTGCTTTCAAGACCTGTTAAAGTTATATACACACTTTTACTATTTTCTCCCCAAGAAACATTAGCATCAATTGCCTCTGCCAACATTCTAATAGGAACTAGAGTAGTGCCGTTGGCATTTATAGAACTTGTGTCAAACTTTTTTGCTTCTCCATTTACATAGACAGTATTAGATGGAACTTGATGCTCAATTACGGTATAACATCGCTTGAAAGTAAGCCACTTTGTAGTGGGACTCCATTCCATAGAAATCCCCATAGCCTCACATATTTTCCTAAGAGGTACATAGGTTCTGCCCATAAAAAGCTGAGGTTTAACCAATTCACTTGAAAAATCAATAGCTTTTCCGTTTAAATAGACAGGAATTGTCCTTGTACTAGCTGAATATACAAAGGGACTAGAAATGCACATTGCACAAGCTAGAAAAATACCTAAAAATTTTTTCATATGAAACACCCCCTAAATTTATTTCCGATTAATTATGATATTATTATAGCATATACAAAAAGTATTTACAATGTAAATAGAATACAAATAAAAAGTCAAAAATTTAGGTAATATTACTTTATGAATAAGGAAACAGATAACAATTATTATTGTTTTGTATCTAAATATTTACAATTATGTGAATATATTGTAAAATTAAAGGAGTTTAAAAAAAGGAGGAGAACTATGAAAAGACTCAAAAAAAGCGTTGCTACTGTTTTAGCCTTCGTTATGGTTTGGTCATTAATGAGTTTACAGAGTTTTGGTGCTACAATTACAAAAAGCACAACTTGGAATTTTACAAAGTGGACAGCTCAGACTCTTACAAATGACTATTCATACGACAATTTAACAGTTACAGCAACAAGTGCAAAAACAGTTAGTATTAATAGTGGTATTAATCTTGGTGGTGGTGGTGCAGTGGACTACAGAAGTATTGCATTTACTGCTACAGGTCCTTGTACAATAAGTGTAAATGCCAAAGGTGGCAGTACAACTAGATACCTTGTATTGGCTAATAGCAACGGTGCTGAATATGGCAGAATTGCTACAGGTTCAAGCTATGGAACTGGTACTTTCAACTACACAGGTGTAGGTGAAAATCTTTACATTTATTCTGCCGGTAGTGGTATCACTCTTTCATCTATGTCATTGACTTACAGCACAACTGCTCACATAAAAGGCGATGTAAACAATGACGGAAAAGTTGATAAAGCAGATGCCGCTATTGTTTTAAAGCATATTAATGGTGTAAGCACAATTACTGATGCTGACCAACTTGCAGCAGCTAATTATAACAATGACGGTGTTGTAAATGCTTTAGATGCAGTTGCAATACTTAATAATCAGTATGTGCCAGAGGAAACAACTGAAACAACAACAGAGGGTGTTGCTCTTGACACAGTTGCAGGTTATGAACCTAGTGGCGTTACTCCAGATGGCATTGCAGAGGTTATATATCAATCAGACACAGACGATTATTTATTAAAGGATACATCAACAAATTGTTCAGCTACATGGAAGAACAGTTTTGATACAATTTCTTCAGGCAAAGTTACAATTACTGGATATGCTACACCTTCAAAGGCTTCAAGTAAGTGGGCGTTTGCAAGAGTTTTAGGTAATGATTCAGATGGAAATAGTGTTTATTTTGCTCTTGGTACAGATGCTGACAAGAATATTTCTCTTTGTTTAAGTGACGGTACAAATGTTTCAACTGATTTAGCTATTACAGCAAATCAGAAGTATACTTATGAATTTGTAGTTGATTTAGATATGGGTGCAGTACAGCTTACTGTAAATGGAAAGACAGTTACAGGCTCAATTACAGCAAAGTCTATTAATGCTATTTACAATGTAACAGCTGTAAGTGATAATGCTAGAAATCTTACAGTTTCTAAGCCTGTTGTAAAATTAGGCAGTGATGTAGTAATAACAACTACAACTGAAACTACTACAGAAACAACAACTACTACAACAACTGAAACTACTACTGTAAATACAGCTGACTGTGTAGAAGTTAAGGACTACAGTAGTCTTGCAACAGCTCTTAATACTGCCAATGCTAAAATTTATGTTATGAATGACATTGATTGTGAAGACCAGATTAAGTTATCAAAGGGCGAACAGTCTATTATAGGTGTTCCTGATGAAAATGGTGTTTTACCAGTTCTTAATTTTGAAAATATGGTAGGTAAGGGTACAGATATTATAAATGCTTCTTCATCTGACGGTGATGTAGGTTTGAGAATTACAAGTAAGGATAATGTTGTCAGAAACCTTGTAATTGAATTTGCTCACGATAATGGTATTCAGATAAAGGGTTCAGGAGTAACTGGAAACGAAATTAAAAACTGTATTTTAAGATACAACAACGATAGTGGTATGCAGATTACAGGTGGTGCATATAACAATGCCGTTGAAAATATTTACAGCTACAGAAACTGTGATGTATACACTTTAGGTAGTAATGCTGACGGTTTTGCTGTTAAGTTAAGTGCTGGTCCAGAGGAAGTTACATCAGCTTCTGAATTCCAGAATTCAAAGAATACTTTTGTAAACTGCTATTCTTGGGAAAATAGTGATGACGGTTGGGACAGTTTTGACTATCCATCAAGCAAACAGAACTTTAATCCTAACAGATGGACATACAAAAATGTGTATGAAAATTGTATTTGCTGGGGTAATGGTTCAGCACCTTTACAATTAGGTTATACAGATTATGTAAATGGCAAAACTCTTGATGAAAACCTTCCAGTAATACAAAGAATTAAGGCTCTTGTGTCTTCTGATGTTTACAATAGTTTCGTTAATGATTACAATAATGGAAACTTAGGTTCAAGAACAATGAGTTCAAGCACTTATTTATCAACTTTAGACAGCAAGTTAAGTGTTTCTATTCCTAGTTCAAAGGGTACTTTAAGTATTACAAATTACTGTAGTAGCTCAAACTGGGGTGGAAATCCTAACGGCTTTAAGTTAGGTAGTGCCTATACTCAGTCAATTTCTGAAAGAACTTTAGTAAATTGTATTTCTTTTGACCACACATCTGCAGGTTTTGATAAGAACAATGCAAAGTGTAATGTAGAACTTAAAAATTGCTTGTCTTTTGACAATGGTTACAATTATCATTTAAGTGGTACAACAGCTAAAGCTTTCAGTAATGTACTTGGTTGGAATTATAGTAAGTCAGATGATTTGCCAACTGCCGGAAGTGGTGTGGCTGTAAAGGTTTCAAAGCCATCTAATTACAGCACTATTGAAACAAATGTAAGAAATGCTTCTGATGAGCTTGTAAGCTGGGCAAAGAATAACACAGTTAATCCATCAGGAATTTTTAGTCAGATATTTTAATAGATGATTATGTAGGGAACGCTTTCGGGCGTTCCTTTTTTTACTCAAAAATATCGTTCATAGCCTTACGAAGTTTTGACAATGCTTTTTTCTCTATTCGAGATACATAACTTCGGCTAATACCAATAGATGAGGCTATTTCCCTTTGAGTTTTTTCCTGTGTGTTATTAAGACCATATCTTAGATTTATTATAAATTTTTCTCTGCTCGTAAGGACTTTATCTATAAGAGATTGAAGGACCTTTTGCTCTGCGTTACTGGAAAGAGTTTCTTCAACAGATGGTGTTGGGTCAGCAAGTTTTTCTTCAAGTGTTACTTCGTTTCCCTCTTTGTCTATGCCTACGGCACTTTGCAAGCTAATATTGTTTTGGAGCTTTTTTGCCGAACGCAAATACATCAGAATTTCATTGTCTATACATCTGGCTGTATAGGTAGCAAGTCGACTGCCTTTAGTATTTTTATAAGTTGAAATACCTTTTATAAGTCCTACAGTACCTATAGATATTAGTTCGTCACTATCTTTTTGATAATTAGTATATTTTTTTGCAACATGGGCAACAAGCCTTAGATTATGCTCAATAAGAATGTTTCTAGCATTGGTATCGCCTTTTAGCATAAGGTCAATGTATTTTTCTTCTTCCTCAGGAGAAAGAGGTTCAGGAAAGGCTGTTGAAGTATAAGCTACCATAGAATTAAATTGCAAAAAATTCAGGAGCATAAAGCACCTCCTGTACTTACAATTAAGTATATGCTTATAGTTTGCAAATTTTGATATTAAAATAAAAAAATTCCCTCTTTACTGTTTATTTAGTAAAAAGGGAATTTATTAAAATGATGTTATTGAGTTCCAAACATCTTCGTTTTTCTTAACAGAAGTGTTACCAGACCATTGTGTTATTTGAGCCTGATATATTTGTTGTTTTTTGCTTTCTGTATACTGATTTTCTAGTTCTTTTATTTTATCGGTATTATCTGTTGGAGTAATATCATTTACTTTAAAGATATAGTAGCCGTCAGTAGCAGAAATAAAAGTCACATTACCTTTAGCTGTTTTATAAATAGATTGAAGAACATCTTCGCCATAGAGATTTATATCCAATGTTTTAGAATTTGTATCTAAATCTGGAGAAATTTCTTTAGCTACAGATGAAAAATCAGCACCATTTTTAATTTTATTATAGGCATCTTGTGCCTTTGTATAGTTTTGGTTGCTGCCTTCAACATCTCCCTGTACAAAAAGCTCCTGTACAGTATATGTGTTAAATTCTCCGGCATTTTTCTTTTTATATTCTTCGATATATTTATTCATTTCATCTGAATTTACAACATAATTGGAAGTAACATAGTCGTAAACCTTGCTCTGTAAAGCACTTTCTTCTAATATAGAATGAATTTTATCATAGTCTAATGATAATTCAGTTAATTCTTCTGATGAAAATTCACTCATAAGACTTTTAGTTTGATTGTCTATATCAGATATATCTTTTTCATCAAGTTTAATTCCTAAAGAGTCAGTTTGCTTTACCGCACTTTTTACCATAGTAATAGAGTCAAGGGCATTTTGTTTTGCTACCTCTATGGCACTTACTCCGTCAAAATCAGCTTCCCATATATCTGAACCACCTTGTTCTTCGAAATTTTTCTTCTGTTCTATCAGATAAACCATAAATTCGCCACGACTTATTTTTGTGTTACCAATTTCGGCAACATAGTCGCCACCTTTACCTAAACAGCCAGATAGAGAAATTAAAGCAATAATGGTTACAAGTATTGCAGAAATAAATCTTTTCATAATCTTTCACCTTGAAATAATTTTGTACTGTTATTAAATTTCAATATGAGATTATTATACAAAAAATAAGGCAGGTTATCAATAATGTTGAGGGGATGTAATGAAAGTGTAACATTAGAAAAGGGGTGAAATTAAAAAAATATTAAATCTTTACATTTAACTAAGTAAAAATACAGCAAAATTTATATTAATAAATTGACAATGTGAAAAAATAATGTATAATATATAGTACAGGTTTATATTTTGTGATATAATGTTTGAATAAATTATATAAAGTGTAAGGTGTTTTTATATAGAAATATATAGTGATTTTCTACATATTAGTAGTAAATTATTAATATATATATTTCTTACCTAAGGATGTAAATTATAATAATGTACTGATAGAGTATATTATTAAAGTCTAAGAGGAAGGGGAAGATTATTGATTTGGATTAGTCTATTTTTGAATAGTATTAGCTGTTAAGGAGTTTTGATTTGAAATAGATTATTTTTATAATTAAATAATTAAAAATATATCAACATGGTTTTAAGGTAAGGGATAGGAAACATGTAGATGAGACAAATAGGAGGGGTTTTATGAAGTTAAAAAGAAT
>OGYV01002626.1_pt1 | contig 11431 bp, 8 predicted proteins | sample 1576651 | NCBI WGS metagenome assembly OGYV01 (sample SAMEA3541570, study PRJEB24748) | human gut metagenome | biome: human gut; feature: human-associated habitat; material: faeces | place: China | collected 2012
TACCGCAACGTCACGACCTGTCAAAAGTTTACCGTCTGTTTCGATTACAACTCTGTTTCTTAGATTGTTCATCAAAAGTGCCTGATGTGTTTCGGCAACGCCAAGTTCCCAAGGCAAACCTGCGTGACGTACACTTGTCTTTGGTGCGGCACCTGTACCGCCGTCATAGCCCGATACCAAAATAACATCTGCTCTGCCCTTTGCAACACCGACTGCAATAGTACCGACGCCTGCCTCTGAAACAAGTTTAACTGTTACTCTTGCGTCACGGTTTGCATTTTTAAGGTCATGAATTAGTTGTGCCAAATCTTCGATTGAATATATATCGTGATGTGGCGGTGGTGAAATCAAGCCAACACCCGGAGTCGAATGTCTTGCCTTTGCAATCCAAGGATATACCTTACCGCCCGGAAGATGTCCGCCCTCACCCGGTTTAGCACCTTGTGCCATTTTTATCTGAATTTCTTTTGCATTCTGCAAGTAGTGAATATGAACACCGAAACGTCCCGACGCAACTTGCTTAATAGCACTGCTGCGACTGTCACCGTTTTCATCAGGAATATATCTTTCAGGGTTTTCACCACCCTCACCGCTGTTTGACTTACCGCCAAGTCTGTTCATAGCGATTGCAAGACATTCGTGTGCTTCCTGTGAAATTGAACCGTATGACATAGCCCCCGTCTTGAAACGCTTAACAATGCTTTCCACACTTTCAACTTGATCTATTGCGATTGGCTTATCAATCGTCTTAATATCAAGCATACCGCGAATTGTGCATTGATGTTGCTGGTGTTCGTCCATTTCCTTTGCATATTCTTTATAAAGCTTGTAGTTACCTGTACGACAAGCCATTTGTAATTTGTAGATTGACTCAGGGTTGAACATATGGTATTCGCCCTTTGCTCTCCACTTATAGTCACCGCCTGTTTTAAGTGCCTTTTTACCGTTTACTTTATCAAAAGCCTCTGCGTGTCTTAAAAGCACTTCCTTTTGGATATGCTCAATACCCATTCCGCCTATTCTTGTTGTTGTACCTGTAAAGTATTTGTTTACAACGCTTTCAGATATACCGAGTGCTTCAAATATCTGTGCGCCTTGATATGACTGAATTGTTGAGATACCCATTTTAGACATAATCTTAACAATACCCTTTGTACAAGCCTTGTTAAATCTCTTTACGCCGTCCTCATATGAATATTCAAGAAGTTTTTCGTCTGAAAGCTCCTTAATAGCCTCATATGCCATATACGGATTGATACCGTTCACGCCGTAACCTACAAGACATGCAAAATGGTGTACTTCTCTCGGCTCACCCGATTCAAGAACGATAGATACTTTCATTCTTGTACCTTTTCTGATAAGGTGATGATGAAGTCCTGATGCAACAAGAAGTGCAGGAATAGGTGCTTTATCCTTATCTACTCCCTTATCCGAAAGTATGATTATGTTGTATCCGTTTTCGATTGCTATATCAGCCGCCTCAAATATTGTATCCATGGCGGTTTCCATATCGTTTTCCTGTTTTACGTTAAACAATGACGGAATTGTTATTGACTTAAATCCTTCAAGGTCAATGTTTCTTAATTTTTCAAGTTCTTCGTTTGTTAAAATAGGACTTAACGCTCTGACCTTACGACAGTTCAATTCAGATGATGTCAAAAGGTTTTGTTCACAACCGAAAAGTGTGTATGTTGAAGTAACAATCTGCTCACGAATTGCGTCAATAGGAGGGTTTGTTACCTGTGCAAACAGTTGTTTGAAGTAGTTATACAAAAGCTGCGGTTTTTCCGACAATACCGCAAGCGGAATATCCGCACCCATTGCACCGATTGGATCGTCAGCCTTTTCAACGATTGATTTAATCGTTGTGTTTACGTCCTCCCAAGTATAGCCGAATGCCTTTTGACGTGTAAGCAATGAAAGTTTATCGTCACTGTTTTCACGATTTACAAACATATTTTCAAGAACGATAAAGTTCTTCAAAAGCAAATGTTCGTTGACATTGCCTTTTGCGTTGTCCTTTAATTTATGCACCAAATCGTGCCATGTGTCTCCCTTTTTATCTGTATTAAGAGGAAGCTTGTCAAGCTCAACAAGGGTTTTCTTTACCCACTCTGCATACGGCTTGTGAAGTGCCTCTTCCTTTTTGATTTCTTCGTCTGAAATAATCTTGCCCTTTTCTGTATCGATAAGGAGCATTTTACCCGGATGCAGACGTTCTTTCTTTATAATAGTAGACTCGTCAACATCTGTTACACCGACTTCAGATGAAAGAATAATCATATCGTCAGAGGTCAAATAGTAACGAGCAGGTCTTAAGCCGTTTCTGTCAAGCGTTGCACCGACATAACGTCCGTCTGTAAATGCAACAGCCGCCGGGCCGTCCCAAGGCTCTGTGATACATGAGTGATACTCATAAAATGCTTTCATTGCAGGGTCCATATCCGCATTATTTTCCCAAGGTTCAGGAATTGTCATCATTACGGCTCTCGGAAGTGAGAATCCAGAAAGATGTAGGAACTGCAAATAGTTATCAAGCATTGCGGAGTCAGAACCGTCCTCATTGATAACAGGTAAAATCTTATCCATATCACCCTCAAATTCAGGTGTTGCGAACATTCTTTCTCTTGCCTTAACCCAGTTTACATTACCGCGGATAGTGTTGATTTCGCCGTTATGGATAATGTATCTGTTCGGATGTGCTCTTTCCCATGACGGGAATGTATTGGTTGAGAAACGTGAGTGCACAAGTGCGATTGCCGTTTCCATATCCACATCTTTAAGGTCAAGGTAAAATTCATTAACTTGATCAGGTGTAAGCATACCTTTATATACAACCGTTCTTGCAGATAGTGATGCGAAATAGAAATAGTTGTCAAGACCGCTCTTTCTGATTTCCTTTTCCGCAAGCTTGCCGATAATATAAAGCTTTCTTTCAAACGAATCTGCATCAAGGCTTTCGTCACCTTTGCCGATAAACACCTGCACGATATGCGGCATTGCCTCTCTGGCACTGTTACCGATACATACGTCATAAACAGGCACTTCTCTTATACCGAGAAGTTTCTGCTTTTCACCGTCAATAATCTTTGTAAGTCTTTCAAGACTTTCTTCTCTTGTATCCTTATCCGGCGATAAAAACAGCATACCAACGCCGTAATCACCCTTTTTAGGTAGCTTAATCCCTTCATTTTTACAAACCTTTTTCATGAAGGCATGAGGCATTTGAATTAAAATACCGGCACCGTCACCTGTATCAGGCTCACTGCCGACACCGCCTCTGTGTGCAAGGTTTTTCAATATCTGAATTGCCTGATTAATAATGCCGTGAGAAGTTTTTCCTTTGATATTTGCAATAAAACCGATTCCGCAGGCATCATGCTCAAATTGCGGGTCATAAAGGCCCTGTTTTTCGGGTAATCCATTATACTCCATTTTTTTCAATCCTTTCGCTGTATTCCGCCGAACAAAAAAGACGTTTCAATCAGAACATACCAATCCATAAATTGATATGTACCGATCGAAACGCCTTTGTTTCGTCAAAAAATTATTTTGTTATCCTGTGTAAACTTATTATAGCACATTATTTTTATTTTGTCTACTAAATATTTTACAAAATTGCTTTGATTTTTTCCATTGCTTTTATGGTATTTTCCTTAGTTGAGAATGCTGTAAATCTTACATATCCCTCACCGCTCGGTCCAAAACCCGAACCCGGTGTTGTTACAACGCCTGTTTCTTCAAGTAATTTATCAAAGAAATCCCATGATTTCATACCGTTCGGTGTCTTTGCCCAGATGTACGGAGCATTCACACCGCCGTAAACCGTAAAGCCTGCCTCTGTAAGCGATTCGCGGATAATTTTCGCATTTTCAAGATAATATGCAACAGCCTCTCTTGTCTGTTTATATCCCTCGTCTGTATAAACAGCCTCTGCCGCACGTTGAATTACATATGGTACACCGTTAAACTTTGTGCATTGACGTCTGTTCCACAATCCGTTAAGTTCAACTCCGTCAACCTTTAATTCGTGCGGTACAACAGTGTATGCACATCTTGTACCCGTAAATCCAGCTGTCTTTGAAAAGCTTCTGAATTCAATCGCAACTTCTTTTGCACCCTCAATTTCATAAATGCTGTGCGGTACGTCAGGGTCTGTAATAAATGCCTCATACGCACTGTCGTAAAGAATAACCGCATCATTCTTCTTTGCATATTCAACCCACGGTTTAAGCTGTTCTCTTGTTGCCGCAACACCGATTGGGTTATTTGGGAAACAAAGATAAATTATATCAACCTTTTCTTCCGGAAGTTGTGGCATAAATCCGTTTTCTTCCTTGCAAGGCATATATACAAGATTATTCCATTTACCGTCTGTAAAGTCACCCGCTCTGCCTGCCATAGCATTCGTATCAACGTATACCGGATAAACAGGGTCACACACTGCAACTTTATTGTCAACAGAGAAAATATCACCAATATTTCCGCAGTCTGATTTTGCACCGTCTGAAACGAATATTTCATCAGCCTTTACGTCAATACCTCTTGCCGCATAATCCTTTTCAACAATCTTGTTTCTCAAGAAATCATAACCTTGCTCAGGACCGTAGCCGTGAAATCCCTCTGCCGTACCCATTTCGTCAACTGCCTTGTGCATTGCCTCAATTACCGCAGGAGCCAACGGCTTTGTAACGTCGCCTATGCTCATCTTGATAACTTCTTTGTCTGGATTTGCCTCTGTATATGCAGCCGCCTTTTTTGCGACTGTTGAGAATAAGTAACTTCCCGGTAGTTTTAAATAATTGTCATTTACCTTTGCCATTTTTATTTGTTCCTTTCTGTTCTATGTTCAAATTTATCAGTTTGGAGCTGTCGACATTTTGTCGACAAGCTCTTATATAGTTATTGTTCCGTCAAATACAAACTTTGCCGGACCTGTCATATATACTTTATTTTCATTTTTATCCCACTTAATATGAAGTGTACCGCCCAAAAGTACAAGATCAGCCTCATCATCAACAAGACCGTTTAAATTTGCCGCAACCATTGTTGCACAAGCACCTGTACCGCAGGCAAGTGTTTCACCTGCACCGCGTTCCCAAACACGCATTTTTATAGTGTTTCTGTCAACTATCTGTGCAAATTCTGTATTGATTTTCTTTGGGAACAATTTATGCGTTTCAAACTTAGGACCGATTTTTTCTATTTCAAGACTGTCCGTATCATCAATAAATGTAACCGCATGAGGATTACCCATTGACACGCCTGTAACCTTATAAACCTTTCCGTCAACTTCAACATCTTCACTTATAAATCTGTCAAGATTTGAGTCAATCGGAATATTTTTCGGAACAAGTTCCGGACTGCCCATATTTACACAAACAGTCTGCACTTCTCCGTCTTTAACATTTAGGTCAAGAATTTTTATACCTGCCAACGTTTCAAGAGTAATCTGTGTCTTGTCTGTAAGACCTCTGTCGTACACATACTTACCGACACAACGCGTTGCGTTTCCGCACATTTCAGCTTGTGAGCCGTCACTGTTGTACATATCCATTCTGAAATCAGCCACATCAGACGGGCATATCAAAACAAGTCCGTCCGAACCGATACCGAAATGTCTGTCACTTACGGCTTTAGCCGTTTCGTTTATATTCTCGACTTTTTCCTCAAAACAATTTACATATATGTAATCGTTTCCTGCACCATGCATTTTTGAAAACTTAAATGTCTGCATTTACTTCATCTCCATTAAATATTTAAAATCATTCTTGCCGTATCGATAAACTTCGCACCTGTATCCATACTTCTTTTTTGTATAAATCGATGTGCCTGTTCCTCCGACATTCTGTGTATTTCCATAAGATATGCTTTTGCATCACGAATTATCTTTTCTTCTTCCGGTGTACGTTTTGCTCTGTGCTTTCTTCTTTCGATAATTCCGACAAAAGTTTCTACGGAATTTATTAAAAGCTGTCTGTTCAAAGGAAGTGTTACAACAAAAATATCTTGATTATATATACTGCTCTGCCTTTCGGCTTTGACTATGCTCATAAGTTTCTGACCTTCCATAAGGTCGTCATAAACATCATCGACAGTTCCGTCAGGAAGTTTATATCCCATAATTATAAGCACTTCGTCCATATCGGCTACAGTTCTTAAAAGTTCTGCTTTTGAGTGACAGACAGTGTAAACATCATAGCCACTGCCGTCAAGCATCATTTTTATTTTGTTGGCTGTTTCGTCTTTTGAAAAAGCCAATACTACTCTGTCCACCGCCGTCCCTCCTTTTTAGGAAATTGTTTTTAATTAATAAGCAATTAAATATTTTTCAATTTCCCACTGATTTATGGTACGACGATATTCTCCGTATTCTTCTTCCTTAGCTTCAAAATAGCTTGACGCGAATTTATCACCAAGCAATTCACTGATAAATTCGGACTTTCTTGCAATTTTAATCGCCTCGTTAAGACTTATCGGCAAACTCTTGACTCCGAGTGCCTCACGTTCTTTATCCGAAAGATTGTAGATATTAACGTCAATACTCGGCGGAAGTGTTTCATTATCTTTTATGCCTTTCAAACCGGCTTTAAGGCAAGCCGCAAGTGCAAGATACGGATTAGCTGTAGGATCGGGTGAACGAAGTTCAATTCTTGCGTCACCGGGCTTTTTCGATGACGGTACTCTTACAAGCAAACTTCTGTTGCTTTCCGACCAAGAAATATAGCAAGGTGCCTCATATCCCGGTATAAATCTCTTATATGAATTTACCGTTGGATTTGTAAAGCACGCCATATCCGGTGTATATTTTAATAATCCTGCCGTAAATTTATGTGCCGTATCGGAAAGCTTTGACGGATCATTTTCATTATAGAAAACATTTTTACCGTCCTTTTCAAGCGACATTGTAAGGTGCATTCCGCTACCGCTTACTCCCGCAATAGGTTTCGGCATAAATGTTGCGTGAAGTCCGTTACGTTTTGCAATAGTTTTTACAACAGTTCTGAATGTAACAATTCTGTCCGCGGTTTTTAATGCGTCGTCATATCTGAATGTAATCTCGTGCTGACCCGGTGCCATTTCGTGATGTGACGCCTCGATTTTATATCCCATATCTTCAAGCGTAAGACATATTTCACGGCGGCAGTTTTCGCCGTTATCAAGCGGTGCCAAGTCAAAATAACCCGCATTGTCATGCGGCTCTGTCGTTGGATTACCGCGTTCGTCCGTATTAAATAGGAAGAATTCACATTCAGGTCCCACATTAAATTTGTAACCCATTTCTTCCGCTTCTTTAATAACCGTTTGCAGAATATATCTCGGGTCACTTTCAAGACGTGTACCGTCAGGCTTATAAACATCGCATATAAGTCTTGCGACCTTTCCTTGATGCGGTCGCCAAGGGAAAATTTCAAATGTGTCAAAGTCGGGATGTAAATATAAATCACTTTCCTCAACACCGACAAATCCCATAATTGACGAACCGTCAAACATACAAAGATTATCAAGTGCGTCCTCAAGTCTTGAAGTTGTAATCGCAAGATTACGCATTGTTCCAAGCATATCCGTAAATTGCAGACGAATAAATCTTACGTCCTCTTCTTCAACCAAATCGAAAATATCTTGTTTTGTCAACATAACGAACTTTCCTTTCTAAATTAAAGCTATATAATATACTCAAGACAAAACCTTTATGGTTTTGTCTACTTTATTCTTGGGAGTTTGAGGTGCTAACCTCAAGTTTCAATCATTTCTGGCGACCTGCGCGGCAGAAATGACTTAAAATCTAAAGTTTCGACTTTGGCGGAACTTTATGATTTTTTCTCTGAAAATACTCAAAAATTACATCGTAAGATGTGATTTTTGGAGCTGGCGACATTTTGTCGCCAGGCTCAATTTTCTTATATGCAAAAAAGGTGCTTCTATCCTATGAGGACGAAACACCTTTGCTCGTTGTAAATATTGTAACACACCTAAAAAAGTTTGTCAAGACTAATTTTAATTTAATTCTACGCACAGAGCAATATGCAAAATGCTAAATTTTATTCATTTATTTGTGCAATTTCTACATAATACTTGTACCTGCTTTGTATTTTTATTGACTTTTTATATAATTAGTTATATAATATATTATATAAAAAGTCATTTTTAGGAGATGGTATCATGAAAAATATAAAAAAATTTATATGCTTGCTTATAGTGACAGTACTTATAACGCCGTCAATCGCAATAGCGGAGGACACTTACAGCGGATATTTTAATAATGAAGAAATTACAATGTTCGCCGATACTTCGGTTAAAATTTCCGAAAATGAAAAATCGGCGGTTGAAGATATTATTTCAGACTTAAATAACCTAAAAACGGAATCCGATATTCAAAAATACAACATTCCTTTGGGTAACATTCAAGAACTTATTGATTCTTTACCTAAAGCAATACAATATGAGCATCCCGAATTGTTTTATGTCAATTTACGTCAATTTTCTTATAAAACAGCAGACGGTCAGACAATTTCGGAAATAATAATCAATGACCCTTTCACTATGGAAAAAGACGAAATAAAGGAAGCTCAAAAATTGATTGATGATGAATGCAATGAAATTGTATCATCTGTTCCGAAAGACGCAACAGAGCTTGAAAAAGTGCTTTTTGTTCATGATTATATCACATCTCATTATGAATATGATATGTCTTATCAAAACCGCAATCTTTACACGGCAGTAAGAGATAAGAAATGCGTTTGCCAAGGATATTCATATTTATTTATGTACATCATGAATAAATATTTTGAAATAGAATGTACAACAGTTCCGAGCGATGCGTGCAATCATATATGGAACAAAGTAAAAGTAGACGGTAAATGGTACAACTTAGATTTAACTTCAGATGACCCTACACCGAATTTATCATCACTTGCAAATCACACATATTTTCTTTTGAGCGATGAAGAATTGAAAGCTGTTTCAGCCTCTTCGGTATCAAATTCAAACGGCGGATCATATGTTGAAGCACAAGATATTCACCGCACTTGGAACGTAAACACTTGGTATGGTGAACCGGTTATAACAGCAGAAGATGACACTTATAAAGATTCAATTATTCATAACGTATCAGGATCTGTAAGTTTTTTAGATGGAAAAATCTATTGTTTCAATGATAAAAATGAACTTTCCGCTTTAGATTTATCGACAAATACTTTTACACCAGTTTATAAGGATACTTCAAAATATTATTGGTGCGTATACGGTGATAATAAATCTGCATATTCATCACATTTTAATGTTACTGTTGCTTATAGCGGAAAATTGTATTTTAACTCACCGAATAAAGTTTTTGAATTTGACGCAAAAACAAATACAGCAAAAGAAATATATGAATATACGGAAATTCCCGACATTTCAAAAACGTATTTGTTCGGTCTCACAGTCAAAGACGGTAATTTGTGTGCCGAGTATACTACAAATTTAATGAACGGAGTTGAATCATTTATAACAATTATAGCTGCCCCTAAACCAACCGAAACACCGATTGTTACAGAAACACCGACTGTCACAGCATCACCTGTTCCTACAGAATCACCGACTGTTACAGAATCACCTGTTCCTACAGAAACACCGACCGTTACGGAAGTACCGAAACCTGTTATAGCATACGAATCAAAAATCACACCTAAAGATGACGGAACTTATACTATATCTGTTGACAAAAAAATCGAAACAACAGATACACCTATTTTATACGTAGCCGAATTTGACGAAAATAACATTCTTATAGGCTTAAAAGCTGTTCCGTACACAGAACCTGTTTCTATAAGTGCACACGATGATTCACAAATGCTGAAAGCATTCGTATGGAACATAGGAAGTCAACCGATTTCACTTGTATCTCAAATCGTTTTGACAAAACCGGTTGCGTCACCGACACCGACAGATGTTCCTACAGTTACAGGTACACCGACCGCAACCGATACACCAATTGCAACTGTCACACCTGTTTCAACAGACACACCGACTGCAACAACACCGGCAGACAGACGCTAAAATATAAAAAACGCACTCTTTACAGAGTGCGTTTTTCTATGGCATTTCTCCTCTTATACGTTCTATTGCTTTTTTCTCAATTCTTGAAATCTGCACCTGCGACACTCCGATTATCTTGGCAATCTCAGATTGTGTTTTGCCTCTGAAATATCTAAGCAGAATTATTTCTTTTTCACGTTCTGTAAGACGGCTCAAAATATCGTCAATCATAACTTTATTTATAACTCCGTCCTCAATTTCTTCACCGGTAATTGTATCAAGCAAGCGAATTTCTTTATCGCCGTTATCGTAAACACTTTCATAAATACTTTCGGGCGGTGTTGCCGCCTCGAACGCCTCGATAAGACTTTCGGCATCAATTCCGCTTTCTTTTGAAATTTCGTTTATTGTCGGCTGTCTGTTCAGTTTGCGTCTTAACAGTTCTTCACACCGCCAGCCTTTCATTGCATTTTCCTTTAACGTTCTGCTTATTTTAACGGCACCGTCATCACGCAAAAAACGTTTTATTTCACCTGTTATCATCGGTACTGCGTATGTAGAAAATTGCACGTTAAATTCGGGATTGAATTTCTTTACGGCCTTTATAAGTCCTATCGCACCGATTTGCGTCAAATCTTCCGCATCATATCCGCGATTTAAAAATCGTCTTGCAATACTGTATACAAGGCCCATATTTTCTTCCACCATTCTGTTTTCTGCCTGCTTGTCCCCCTCTCGCACGCGTTCAATCAAAGCAGTATTATCTCGCATAACACATCACCTACTTTAATTTTTTTGTCATAGTAATGCGTGTGCCTTTTCCTACTTCACTTTGAACTTCGATACTGTCCATAAACGTTTCCATTATCGTAAAACCCATTCCGCTGCGTTCCATTTCGGGTTTACCTGTGAAAAGCGGTTCTCTCGCTCTTGAAATATCCGGTATTCCCACTCCGTCATCCGATACGGAAAAAGTCACCGTATCGTCCTCTATACTTCCGGACATCGTTACAATTCCGTCTTTTTCATCATAGCCGTGAATTATCGCATTTGTAACCGCCTCCGAAACAGCCGTTTTTATTTCTGAAATTTGGTCTACTGTCGGATCAAGTTCAAGCACAAATGCCGCCGCAACCGTCCTTGCAAATCTTTCGTTATCGCTTTTGTTCGGAAATTTTATTTCCATAATGTTACTGTACATCAATGCCCGCCTCCTTTACACCGTTTTCAAGGTTGTCGGCTACCGTTACGATACTCTTTATACCCGACATTTCAATCAGTCTGTTCACCTCATCAGACGCACCGTATATGATAACCTTTCCGCCGAGTGCCGTAACCGTCTTGTATCGTCCCATAATAACACCGATACCAGACGAGTCCATAAAAGTCACATTTTCAACCGACCTTCGTG
>OGYV01002627.1_pt1 | contig 11430 bp, 4 predicted proteins | sample 1576651 | NCBI WGS metagenome assembly OGYV01 (sample SAMEA3541570, study PRJEB24748) | human gut metagenome | biome: human gut; feature: human-associated habitat; material: faeces | place: China | collected 2012
CCCGACACGAAGGCCCCGTGGCCGTCCTGGTATCGGGAGATGTCGGCTTTTTCAGTCTCGCCGCCCTGCTTACGGATATTCCCGGCTGCACGGTGACCCGCATGCCAGGCATCAGCAGTCTCGTCTATTTTGCCGCGGCCTTGCAGACGACATGGAACGACGCTTTCGTCGTCAGCCGCCACGGCCGCCAGGAATCCCTCGTCGCCGCCGTCTGCCAGCACCGGAAAGTCTTCGTCCTGACGGGGGGATCCGATTCACCGGCGGCCTTGTGCCGGGAACTCTGTCAGGCCGGCCTGGATGCGGTATCCGTGGCCATTGGCTGCAATTTGTCTTATGACAATGAAACCATCCTACGCGGGACAGCTGCCGATTTTACCAGTCGCTCTGAGGATGCCCTGGCTGTCATGATGATTGAAAACGAACAGGCCCGGCCCTGGGTGCGTCCCGTCCATGGACTGCCGGACGAAGCCTTCCTGCGCGGCAAAGCGCCTATGACCAAGCAGGAAATCCGCAGCGTCGCCCTGTCCAAGCTGGCGCCATCAGCGGACGCCGTCGTCTGTGACATCGGCGCCGGTACCGGTTCCTGTACGGTCGAACTGGCCTTGCAGGCGCCGTTTGGACATGTCTATGCCTTTGAGATCAATGAAGAAGCCCTGGACGTATTACGAGAAAACATCGGCCATTTCGACCTGTCCAACGTCACCGTTGTCGCCGGCGATGCCAGCCAGACCTTGCCATCGCTGGATATTGTACCGGACTATGCCTTTATTGGCGGGACGAAGGGCAATCTGGCCATCATCCTCGATGACCTGTACCGCAAAAACAAAACCTGCCGCATGGTCGTCACGGCCATTACCTTGGAAACCCTGGCCGCCGTCACGGCCTATTATGCTGCCCATGACGAATACCACCTGGATATCACCCAGGTCAGCACGGCCCGCAGTAAACAAGCCGGCCAGCACCACCTCATGATAGCCCAGAACCCGGTATATATCATCACCGCTGTCCGTCAGGACGCAGAGAAGGCCTAGCCCCCCCCCGACCGGGGCTTGCGTAAGGGCCGACCTGAAAGACGGCCCGTTGCCTCCCCTGCGAAGGCGGGCCGCCCTTTGGGACGGCCCCTATAAAGTGGCCTGCGGCCTGCGGCCCATACATTCACGAAAGGAGATTTTCATGCCCTCATCCATATCACCTACGCCGCTTCCGCGGCTGCTCTTGGCAGCTCCGCGCAGCGGCAGCGGCAAGACGACCGTAGTCTGTGCCTTGCTGCAGGCCCTCAAGGACCGCGGCTTGTCGCCGGCGGCTTTTAAGAGCGGCCCCGATTATATCGACCCCATGTTCCATCGCCGGGTCCTGGATACGCCGTCATATAATCTGGACCTCTTTCTCTTCGGCCGCCATGAACAGGGCGCCGCAGCTGCCCGGGAGGTGCTGATGAACCATGGCGCGGCTGCGGATATTTCCATCCTGGAAGGGGCCATGGGGTATTACGACGGCGTCGGCACGGGCCGTGAAGCCAGTGCCTATGAATTGGCTGTGGCGACGGATACACCGGTCGTCCTCGTCGTTGACGGCCGCGGTGCGGGATTGTCTTTAGCCGCCGTCTTGCAGGGTCTGGCTGCATTTCGTCCTGACAGCCATGTTGCAGGTTTCATCGTCAACCGCATCAAGCCCATGGTGTACGAACATTTCAAATCGTCCTGGGAAGCCGCATCGGGCCTGAAGGCTTTTGGCTGTTTCCCGGACATGCCGGACTGCACCTTTTCCAGCCGCCATCTGGGCCTGGTCACGGCCGGGGAAATTGCCGACCTCCAGGAAACCATGAGAAAACTGGCTCTCCAGGCAGAAAAGAGCCTCGACCTGGACGGCCTTTTGGCCTGTGCCCGTCACCATTGGTCATCAACATATAGTTCCAGTTTTTCATCATGTAGCGCTGATACCCGGCCCCGCCAGCATCGGGGCGGGCCGTTATCGCCGTCGCCCAGGACGAAGCCTTCTGCTTTTATTATGAAGACAGCCTCCAGGTCCTGCGGAAGGCGGGAGCAGACCTCACCTTTTTCAGCCCCCTCCACGACAGGGAACTGCCGCCTTGCGACGGCATATATCTCGGTGGCGGCTATCCCGAACTCTACGCCCAGGCTTTGAGCCAGAATGAGCCAATGCGGGCGTCCCTGCGCCGGGCCCTGGCCGCACACGTGCCGTGCTTCGCCGAATGTGGGGGCTTCATGTACCTCCATGAAAGGTTTCGCGACAGTCAGGACCACAGCTGGCCCTGGGTCGGCGCCGTCCCTGGCGAGACCTTCATGACGCCGTCCTTGAAGCGCTTCGGCTACGTCACTCTCCAGGCCGAAAAGGACAATCTCTTCTGCCAGGCCGGAGATATCGTAACGGCCCACGAGTTCCATTATTCGGACAGCACGGACAGGGGCAGTGACTTTACGGCCTATAAGGCCGGGAGCCAGCGCCATTGGCCCTGCATCATCGCTGACGACCACTTTGTCGGCGGCTATCCCCATATCCATTTCCTGGGGAAACGGGACTGGGCCGCCCGTTTCGTCGCAGCCTGCATCCATCGAAAGGAAGGATCCCATGAAAATTGAACATATTTTGCCGGCCGATATCGAACGGCGCAGCATGGAAATCATTGAAGACGAATTAGGCGACATCATCCTGCCGCCGGACGAAAAAGACATCATCAAGCGCGTCGTCCACACCAGCGCCGACTTCGACTATGTCCGCAACCTGCGCTTCAGCCCAGGCGCCGTCGAACAGGCCCTGACCGCCTTGAAATCGGGCTGTACTATCGTGACCGATACCAATATGGCCTGCATGGGTATCAGCCAGCCAGGCCTTGAGAAACTGGGCTGCCGTAAAGTCTGCTTCATGGCCGATGCAGATGTCGCGGCGGCGGCCAAAGCCCAGGGGACGACGCGGGCCCAGGCTTCCATGGATAAAGCCGCAGCCCTGGAAGGGGCGGTCATCGTCGCCGTCGGCAATGCGCCGACAGCCCTCCTGCGCCTGCGGGAACTCATCGACGCTGGCAAGATGAAACCGGCCCTGATCATCGGCGTCCCCGTCGGTTTCGTCAACGTCGTCTATGCCAAAGAAACCATTATGGAAGCCGGCGTCCCGTATATCGTCGCCAAAGGACGGAAAGGGGGCAGCACCATCGCCGCCGCCATCTGCAACGCCCTCATCTATCGCCTGACGAGAGGGTAGGCATTGTAGGGGACGCCCAAAGGGCGTCCCGCTGTGAGATTCCATCACTGCCCATTCAAAATGATGGCAGGCTTTTGTCATTGTGTGTAAAACGAATATTTATAAGTAATTTTATAGAAGATTTCTGGTAAACAGTTCCTGCCGTGAAACGTTGTAGCTTCATGCAGGGCTGTTTTTCTTATTTTTAGAAGCCTTTTTAATGGAAAATTTTTATAAATTTCGAAGTAAAATGTAGCCATTTAGCTGAACATTGTATATAATAAAACAATAACACGAGAAATCACAGTGTTATTGTAACGCAATCATTTATTATCAAATCTTTTTCACATCTGTATATTGGATACAAAAGATTAAGTATACACAACTTAGGGGGATATTGTTGATGGAAAAAAGCCGAAATAGACAGATCTGTAAAGTGATGGCTTTGGCTGCCTTAGGCGTAGCCCAAGCTGCTTGTATCAGCGCTGCTGAACCAGGGACTGTACCACCGGATGTGCAGCGGGCTGCACAAATGACGGAGCACAAACCGGACGCCGGGATGCTCCAGAACGAATGGCGTGACCGCCAGCGATTGACGGCTTCGCAGCTGGCCAATGGCAATGGTTCCGTACAGCTTCCGGAAGGCCAGAAGCCGTCCTTGAATATGGATACGGCGACGAAAGTCCGGGTCAAGGCATTCAAGATTACCGGCCAGGACGTCGTCGAAGACCAGAAGTTACAGGACTTGCTGGCGGACAAAAAAGGGAAAGACCTGACTTTTGCCGACTTGCAGCAAGGCGCCGATACGCTGACCGACTATTTCCGCAATCATGGCTATCTCATTGCCAAAACCTATCTGCCGGCGCAGGACGTTACAGATGGCGTCATTACCTATGACGTCGTCATCGGCCGCGTCGACGATGTGACCATCCAGAATCATACGGGCCAGAAGAGTGGCAACGGCCAGCACCATACGGAACGGATCAGCGACAAGGCCTTGTACCGGCAGACGAAGTTCCTGAAGCACGGCGACTACGTGACCCGGACCAATCTGGAACGGGCCGTCTGGCTCCTGTCGGATTTAGCCGAAGCCGATGCCAAAGTCACCCTCAGTCCCGGCTCGGAACCGGGGACGGTCCACATCCTCCTCGACGTCGAACCGTATCAGAGCAAGCACGGCCTAATCTCTGGCGATAACTACGGCAGCCGTTCCATGGGCTATAACGAATACGGCATCGACTATGACTTCCGCAACTTGGCCCACGAAGGGGACCACTTGGCGACCAGCATTTCCACGTCGGGCCGCCACATGTTCGACTGGGGCGCTAACTACACCATCCCGGTCATTCAGGACGGCTTGAAAATGACCGTCGGCTACAACGTCCTCAGCTATGACCTGGGTGACGAATACTCCTATTTGGACGGTGTCGGCCGGTCCCGCGTCGCTTCTCTTGGCTTTGATTACGCTATCGACCGTGGCCGCCGCCATAATTTATACACCGGTGTCCGCTATGAACACAGCCAGATCAAAGACGAATACCGCAGTTTCGGCGCGACGTACGGTGACAAGACGGGCAATGCTGTCGTCTTCTCCTTGTACGGGGATGACCAGGATACGGCGGGCACGACGAATTGGCGCGTCGATTACAAATGGGGCCATATTACCAACAAATCCCTTTATTCCGCTAATCCCTATGACCAGTGGCTGGCAGACAGTCCACGCACGGCTGGGACCTATGAAAAATTGCGAGGCTATATCGAACGCCATCAGAATATCAACGAACGGCTCTATTTACTGTTGACGGCGCAAGGTCAATATGCCTTTTCTAACCTCGATTCGTCGGAACACTTCTCTTTGGGAGGCCCTTATGGCGTCAAAGCGTATCCGACCAGTGAAGCCTCTGGCGATACGGGCTATTTGACTCGGGCCGAATTGCGCTGGCTCCTGCCGCTGAAGAAACACGAACAGCAACTCCAGCTGGCTGCCTACCTCGAACACGGCGGCATCTGGGTCAATAAGGATAGCAGCATCAATCCTGGCGCCAAGAACCATCGCAACCTCCAGGGTGTCGGCGTCGGCCTCATCTGGAAACGCTACGATGATTGGTTCGTCCGCATGGACTATGCATGGCCCTTGGGTGCCGAAGAACCTATTAGCGACCGCAGCCACACCAACGGCCACTTCTGGATCCGCACGGGCTTCTATTTCTAGAAATGTAATCGTTTTTTGACTTATGAAAGGAACGAAGCAAATATATATGAAATACTATAGCAAAAAACAATGGACACAAAAACTGACGGTCATGGTACTTCTGTCCATGGCTTTAGGCGGCCCGGCGGTCCAGGCTATGCCCTCCGGTGCCGATATCCGTTCTGGTCAGGGCTCTATCAGCCAGGATGGAAAAAATATGACAGTTCAGCAGAACAGCCAGCGCATGGCGATTGACTGGACGAAATTCGATATCGCCAAGGATGAAACGGTCCGCTATGCCCAGCCCGACCGCAATGCGATTTCCCTGAACCGCGTCACCGGGGGGCAGCAGTCGGTCATTGCCGGGAATCTCAATGCCAATGGCAACGTCGTCCTGGTCAACCCGAATGGCGTCGTCTTTACCAAGAATTCCAGCGTTGACGTCGGCGGTCTCGTCGCATCGACAGCCCGCCTCAACGATGAAGCCATGAAGAACTTTAGCAACGGCAAAGACAGCCTGGGCCTGAGCCTCGATAAGAACTCGACGGCGGCTGTCATCAATGAAGGCCAGATTAAAGCACAAGGCGGCCTGGTTGCCCTTCATGCAGCCAACGTCGAAAACAAGGGCACCATTACCAATGAAGGCGGCACCCTTGCCATGGCCGCAGCCAAGAACCTGACCCTTTCGGCAGCCGATGACGATAAACTCAACTTCACCGTCGACGGTGAACTGGCTAAATCTCAGGCTCTCAACAGCGGCAGCCTCAAAGCCGACGGCGGCTATGTCGTCATGACCGCCAAGAGCGCCGGCGACGTCTTGAGTACCGTCGTCAACAATACTGGCACCATCGAAGCTAAGACGTTGCGCAAAAACGAAAAAGGCCAAATCCTCCTCGACGGCGGTGACAACGGCCAAGTCGAAGTGAGCGGTACCCTGGACGCCTCCGGCACAGAAGAAGGCCAGAGCGCAGGTAATATCAAAGTCATCGGTGAAAAGACCATCGTCCACGACGGGACAAACCTCCTCGCCCGCGGCAATGTGAACGGCGGCAAGATCGAGACTTCCGGTGACGTGCTGAATCTGGGAGATAACCTCACAATCGACGCCAAGGGCGTCAGCGGTAAGGCAGGAGAATGGCTGCTGGACCCGCTGGATGTTTATATTTGCGATGAAGACCCCACTACGAAATATGATCCCAAAAAAATCGATATAAAGAAATACGAAACAGATGGCAGCCTTACCAGCAGTACATCCATCGGCTACAACGATCCTGCTGCCACCGACGCCAATGCATCTTCGGTGAACAGCGCCGTGACCTGGATCTCCACCGCTATGGTGGAAAACATGCTGAATGCGGGCACCAATGTGACCGTCCAGGCAGCAGCCACCAATGGCAATGCGAATATCATCGTATCCAGCAACATCGATAAGACCTTAGGGAATGATGCCACGCTGACCCTGGATGCTATGCGGAATATCACCGTCAACGGCAATATCTCCTCCACGTCCAACAAACTGAACGTAGTCCTGAATGCGGACAGCGACGGGGATAAAATCGGGGCTGTCATCATCAATGCGAATATCAACACCAATGGGGGAGATTTCACCTCCGCTTCCGGTGGTACGGTGACATATACCAGCGATAAGGCTAATACCAAAGGGTATGGCAAAGGGACCCTTGGCGACGGCAAGGCAGATCCTGAGGGCTATACGGTCGGTACCTATTTCGGCCATGTCAATGAAGATGGCACGGCAGACGGCAAGAAGGATGACCGCCTGATTCAGACAAAAGGCGGCAAGATCACCCTGAATGGTGAAATCGCCATCGGCCTCAACGGCGGCACTCTGACCCTGGATTCCGGAGGCGGAGCTGTGACGGCCACCGGGATCATCAACTCCGGGAACAGCTACGGGGCCTATGTATATGGTACTACTACTTGGGATGAGCTCACAGCTGATAAAGTTAATGATTATCTGACTTCTGATACCGTTCCGGCTTATCATTATCAGGGCGTCAACTATGTAAAGAATTCGGATGGAAGCTATGCAACGAATGATGATGGCAGCTACAAGACAACAACGGATGCTGCAGATTTTTCCAATGGTGAGCCGCATTATACTTTTGATAAAGAAACAGATACTCAGAATATTCGCTGGCTGGGAGATGGTAGTTCAACGGCTGTCAGCTTAAAAAAGGGGAAAGGATATTCTTCTGTAATCGTTACAGAAGGGAAAATGTCTACAAAAGAATATTTACAGTACGTGGTCATTGCAGACCCGGCGGGCTTCTTGAGCAGATATATGACATCCAACCCAACTATTACAGTTGGGAGTACTTCCTATGCCTTGACGGTAAAGCCTGTTACAGTTAATGGAGTTTCTAATAATGCCCTAGGCTACAAAGTGGGAAATAAATTTACTACTTTGACACAGCAGCAGATTCAGAGCCTGGCAGATGGTGCACTTACATTAGCGAAGAACAGCACGGATACAACGGCAATGAGTAATGGCATCACTGCTTATACGAATTTAACCAATGATATTAAGAGGCTTATTGCCAGCAACTGGTTTGTGTCCGAAACATTGGCTAAGTACGACCCGAAAACGAAAACTTATAATAATGGTAAATCGGCTGTAGGAGATTCTTATCTGGCTACTATTACAACGGTATTGGAAAACTCTTTAACCACACCGAACGGACAGCAGATTCTCTGGGCCGGCGGACGTGGCTCCGGCGTGCTGAAAAAAACTGGGTCCACGAATAACGATAAACTGTACCCCTACTCTTACTGGGGGATGCCAGATGATCCAACTTATCAGGACGGCATGTACTGGGTCACCGGCCCGGAAGGGGAAGCCAATGGCGGCAAGGGAACCCAGTTCTACAGCAATGCCGGTTCTGATTGGGGGACGGTATCATTAGGCAGTGATGGGAAGACTTATACCTATAATCAGGGAAATAACGTTTATGGCTATGTGAACTGGGATACCTGGCCTGAGAAGGTAACGGGAACGGATAAAGTTACCCGTTCCCAGCCGGATAACAGTTCTCCCTTCCTGAGTGTAGGGTATGGTACTCACGGAAAATGGGATGATGGAGCCATGGGGGGTGCCACCACCGTAGGTTTCATCAAAGAAACCAACCTGGCCAATTCCAGCCTGAAAATCAATTCCGGCACTGGCACCGTCAATCTGGAAGGCGACCTGGGCAAGGCCAAGGCCCTCGATACAGTGAACATTGAAAGCACTGGAGCGGTGACTCTTGGCAATCCAAACAACACAGCCACCACCTACCATAACGGCACGGTCTATGCGGATCATGGAATCTATATTTCCGGGGGTACCGTATCGGTAGGCGGGGAAATTCATTCCGGCACCACGGATACCACTTCTTCTGCCAGCGACATCACCACCCGCAGCGATGGATGCCAGAACACCGCTTTCCAGCTGGACAGTGTAACCATCAAGTCCGCCGGTAACCTTACCGTCCACGGCGTGGAATCCGACGGCTATACGGATAGTGACGGCAACCTGAAGGGCGGCAAGATCAGCCTGACCTCCACAGGGAAGACCGGTACGATCACCCTGGGCGCCGGCGTGGATTACAATGGCGATGCCACGGACGGCACCCTGGCTGCGGCCAGCGCTGAACAGGGCGCTGTTGTCATCGATGCCCAGGGCAGCCAGGGCTCTCTGGTGAACAATACGAAAGGCACAGATGCCATCACCACCGGCAAAGATGTTACTACCGGCAAATATGGCACCTGGCAGGTCTATAGTGCTTCGCCGGATAATAATACTTTTGGAACCAATCTTAATAGTGGAACGGATGCCCAGTGGACTTCCAAATCGGCTTCTAACACCATTGCCACGGAAAACAAATATGGCAAGACTCCCAACGGCTATTCCGATACTAGCAGCAATAAGTTCATCTTCCAGGCGACTCCGGTGATTACTCTATACACTGACGATTACCTGAAGATTTATGGTGATGAGGTTTCTGCCGATACACTGAACAAGCTTTTGAAAGGTAAGGAAGTCTTTACGGGTCTGGATGGAAAAAGCCATAATGTGAACGATTACAGCTCCGCCTTTCAGGAAGATGGATATACAAAATATATTTCCGGAGAGGATACAATTACGGTAACCAGTGACGGTTCGACTGCGACAGCTACCCGTACAGGCGGGAAGTATGAAGCTACTGACAAGAGTGGCGCTGATCATAAAAATGCTGTTTATGATTTGACGGTAAATCTGAATGATGCCAAGGCGTTAGACGGGTATGCCATTGATACGGAAAACGGCAAATTGGAAATCAAGAAACGGACGGCCAGCATTACCGGCACTGGAACCCAGACTTATGGCGATACGGACGGCACGATCAAGAACTGGAAGGATACCCAGACAAATATTGCGGATGGCAGTACGGTTTCTTATACGACTTCCATCAAGTCTGATAGTGACTATACAAAGAACAAAGGCAGCCGCAATACAGCAGATCATGGAACATACAATGATTCCGTTTCCTTTGATGGCCTGAAGATTACAGACTCTAACAGAAATGAAGTTGACATCGCTGACAACTACGATCTGACCACCACCGGGACCATTGATGTGGCCAAGGCTAAACTCACCGTGAACCCGGAAGATATCCATCGGATCTATGGTCAGGCCACGGAAGTCCAGAAAGACGCCAAGACCGCTTACAATCTGTCTGGTTTTGCCAATGGAGACACCAAAGATACGGTGGATAAAGAGGGTAAAACCATCGATCAGCTGGTCAAAGTGACCAATGATGTTTCCAAAGCTTTGAAAGACAATGGTACCCACACCCAGAATGCGTCTGCGGGTGGGTATGACATGGAAACTACTGCTTCCGGCGATTTGACCAACTACAATATCGTGATTGGCGATTCCAAGAAAGTGTACCTGGATAAGGCTGAACTGGTCATCGACACGGATAGCAACAGCAAGGTCTATGGGAACTGGCAGGGAGTCAAGACCGATATCGAGGGGGCTGCCCATATCCGGAATGCCGAAACGGCAGTCGTGAATGGGGATAAAGTGTCCGACTTGGAAAAGGAAATGGGGCTGACGACTTCTTCTGAAGCTCTGATCAAAAATGCTGACGGGACTTACAAGACCAACCATGTGAAGGATGGCGGATATGCCATTGATACAAAGTTTGCGGATGCCATCCCAAACTATACCGTAAAGCGTGGGGTTGCTGGTACGGAAATTTTGACCAAGGCTAAAGCCACGGTAGACACGGATAATGTGACCACTACCTATGGCACTGTAAACAAGAATTATACCAGCCATTTCAATACGGCGGTGAATGGGGATAATGGGGACGAACTGCTGAAACAGTTGAAACTCTCTTATTCCACCGATGCCTATGATAAAGATGGGAAACCGACCAATGATGTGAAAGAGGGAGGGTATGATCTGCTCGTTACAGCCAAGGGTTCTCTGGACCATGATGACTACGATGTTACCGTGAAGAATGCCAATGTGACCCTGAACAAGGCGAAACTGATCATCGACACGGACAGCAACAGCAAAGTCTATGGCGATTGGCAGGGCGTCAAAAGCGATGTAGAAAGAGCCGCTCATATCCGGGATGTTGCCACTTCTGTGGTCAACGGAGATGACCCCACTAAACTGGTAGAGGAAATGGGGCTGAGGACTTCTTCGAAAGCTTTGCTTCAGAACGCCGATGGTACGTACAAGACCAACCACGTAAAAGAGGACGGGTATGCCATCAAAACGGAATTCCTGAATACCATCAAAAACTATGATGTGAGCCGGGGAACTGATGGGATGGAAACCCTGACCAAAGCCAAAGCCGTAGTGGATACAGATAAAGTGACCACTACCTATGGTACGGTGGATAAGAATTATACCAGCCACTTCAAGGGCGAAGTGAATGGTGATGATTCTGCCAAACTTCTGGAAGATCTGAAACTGACCTACACGACAGATGCGTATAAAGATGATACGCATACCAACGATGTCAAGGATGGCGGTTACACGCTGG